>ENA-OZGD01000056-OZGD01000056.1-human-gut-metagenome-genome-assembly--contig:-NODE-56-length-57857-cov-9.985520_pt1 | contig 57857 bp, 57 predicted proteins | sample MGYA00244653_ERZ653652 | MGnify/ENA primary metagenome ERZ653652 (study PRJEB26926, sample SAMN06164983) | human gut metagenome | biome: ENVO:00009003; feature: ENVO:2100002; material: ENVO:00002003... | reverse complement strand
GGCGAAAAATCCCTCGCTGTTGGTCATATTCCCGGTTTTCAGATAGACCCTAATATCCAGCCTTCCATAAGCAATCGTTCCCCGAAAAAAGTAAATAACTGCCGCAGGGAATCGGGCATGCACCCGCTCCCCTGCGGCAGTTATTTTATCTTCCATATACCTTAGCAGCACGCGTCCACTTCATCGCAGAACCTACGAATTTTTTCCGGATCCCAGTGAAGCCGATCGCCGGGGGCGGTGTGCGCCCGCATCAGTGACGTGCTGACAACAGCACCGTCGGCGAAGGAGAGAATATCCCGGATGTTTTCCGTATTCACACTTCCTCCCACGATCAGAGGTTTCCCAAGCTCCATGGCGTTGACCTTCTCGAAGTACCGCTTCGTCTGGGCGTAGTCTTTCCCTGTCAGGATCAGCCCGTCAGCGCCCATTCTGTCCGCCCATCCGGCAGTGTCCGTAATCGGGACATCGCACACCGGCGTACCCTCCCGGTCGTGAATATCCGCAAGGATCCGAACCTTCGCACCCAGAGCCATCCGATAGCGAACCATATCCGGCCCCACGCCAGTCCGAAGTCCCTCCGCTTTCAGCATGACTCCCGCGAAGACCTTCTGCCGGACGAATTCCGCGCCGGAGGCATGGGCAATGGCGATGGACGCTTTGGGGTCGTGGGCCTGTACAATAATGCCGATATGCAGCTTCGGCAGTTCCCGCCGTACCAACCTTGAAATCGCCGCCATCACCGCGATGGTCTCCGGTTCTGCCCGCTCCGGAACGATGTTTTCGTCCTGAAGGATCAGTTTATTGATGCCGTTTTCATAGAAAATCGACGCATTTCCCAGCACATAATCCTCCACTTCGGCAAGAGAACGCCCAGGGTCCTGGGTTCCATAGTACGGCAGGTGCAGCGCGCCGATAATCAATGGTGTTTTTACATTTTTCATGATTCCGCCTCCATCTGACTCACAATGATATCTCTGCGCCGCAGAGCTTCCTGCCGGGTCACATTCTTTGACCCCGGCACACCAAAAGCGCTGATAATAAACGATGACGAAACCGCGCCGTAGGCGGCAGCCTGCGCCAGGTCTCCCGTTTCGGTCAGCCCAACCGTCAGGCCGCCGCAAAACGAATCGCCCGCACCGGTCGGATCGACCACCCGGTCCAGCCGGTAAATTGGGACTCTGCGGACTCGTCCCTGGCTGTCGCAGGTAATGCAGCCCTGCCCGCCAAGCTTCACCACCGCGTTGGGCGCGCCAAGTTCACGCAAACGCAGAACGGCTTCCTCCGGCGTGCAGCCCTCCGGGTATAACCGCCGGATCTCGTCCCAACTGGGAACAATTACGTCCACCCTTGAAAACAGCGGCGGCAGGAGGTGCTTCTTCTCCGGGCGCATATACTCAAGGCCCGTGTCCATAACCACGACAGCCTCCGGGCAGCGGCTGCGGACCCAGTCCAGATACTCCATCTGCCGGTCGTAGTGCCGTGCCGCAATCATAACTGCTTTTGCACCGGCGTAGTCTTCCGGAATGTCTGCGGCGGTGGGTGCAAAGTTTTCGTGAGCCTCGCTTACCTCCTGCGGCGTCATATACGGGAATCCCTCTATCAGTTCCGCACCCTCGGAACCGTTGTCCTCGTCAAAGGACACCTCGGTCCGATCGCCGTTGCTGTCATAGATCATTCCGGAAAACATGCCGTGCCGCTTTGCGACATGCCGCACTCCCGTCGTATCAATACCGATCTCTGTAAGCTCCCGCAGCCATGCCTCGGGGTAATCCGTCCCGGCCCGGGCAACCATGCCGATCTGTCCCGGCTGCCACAGCCGCATCCCCATGGCGCCATAGGCAGCGTTTCCGCCGAATTGGCGCAGACGTTTTTCCCCGTAGGCATTCAGGATATTGTCAATGGTGATGCAGCCGATCGCTACATAGTTCATTTTTTTGCCTCCGCCCGTGCAATCCGTTCCCGTTCCTCAGAGAGCCGATACCCAAGCAGCTGGGCGGGAATCGCGCACAGGAAGTTCTGCAGGCATTCCTCCGTCCGCGGCACAGTCACATAGCTGTCCGCTTCCGCAATGAGCGCCTGCTCGTCCGCCGTAGTAATGACATGGACGTAGCCTCCGCAGGATTTGCAGGTATATTCCGTCTCCAGTGCCCGGTAGTCCGTCTTACCGGCCGGGGCAATGAGGATCAGGTGATCCCCGGTTTTCTGGGAATTATAATGGTGGTACTCCTCCAGCGGAATCGCAATGGAACGCGCCGGCGTGCATTCCTTCACCTTGGCCGCGCCATATTCCGCGCAGGTGAAGAACGGCCCGCCTCCCGCAAACAAAACCATCTGCTCTGAGGCAAGTATCTTTGCCATTTCCTTTGCCCACGCCTCGCTGCTTACTATAGTCTGCCCAATCAGGTCGGGAATCTGTGCAAACGCGGCAGCCAGAGTCTCACAGCGCGGGGTGTTTTTCCCCGATGCTTCCGCAAGGGCAAATCCCACGGCAATCATCATTGCCATAGCGCATGTGGAGGACTGCGTTGGCCATCCCTTGCGGGAAGCGTGGATCAGCAGGCGCTCGGAGGCGCACTGCATCAGCGTAGAGCCAGGCGTGTTGGAAAGAGCCAATGTCTGGGCACCTCTCTCCCGGGCCGTCATCAGACACTCCACGATCCGAATGGTTTCCCCGCTGGCAGACAGCGCCACTACCAATGTGTGCTCATCCACCGTCCGGCCATAGTAATACGCGAAGTCCAGCGCCTCGCACTCCTCACACGGGAATCCAAGAATTTCCTCCAGCAGGCTGCGGGTACCTCGCAGGGCAGCGATGGAGTCTCCGCAGCCAACCATCACAATTCGCCGGATATCTTTTTTCGCCAGCCGCTCACCAGCCTCCCGGATAGCGTCAGCCTCCAATTCCAGCGTCAGCCGGATCATTTTCGGCTGATCCAGCAGTTCCCCGTAAGTCAGCGCCGATCTTCTCAGCCGTTCAGGGTCCAGTTCATCGTCTCCGGCTTTGCGTTCCCACGCATCCGTTCCCTGCCGGATGTACATTTCCTCCAGATTTTTCCGGTCGGCCAGATCGTGCAGTGCGCCTTCCGTCCCCTCCCGGAGCAGCGGGGGTAGAATTGGCTGTGTCATGCTTCATTCCTCCTTGTTGATAACCTCGTTTGAGGCACCTCGTTCATAGATCCGACAGAAGGCATCCAAGAACTGTTCATTTGTCAGGATCTCACTGTGCAAATTCAGTCTGCGTGCCAGCCTGCCGGAGCAGGGTCCTTTCAGCATTGCTTCGTTCAGAACCGGTTCGTCGGCAAAGACCTCCTCCGGTGTACCGTCCTTCAGTATCTGCCGGTGCGCCATCACAACGATCCGCTGAAAATTTTCCGCGGCAAATTCAATGTCATGGGTGATCGTAATGACCGTCTTTCCCTGAGCATGCAGCTCCGCGATAATGTTATGCAGAAGCTCGATACCGTAAAGATCCTGTCCCGCCGTAGGCTCGTCCAGAATGACCGCCTCGCATTCCATGGCCAGTACCGCCGCCACCGTAATGAATTTCCGGATGGAAAGAGGCAAATCAAAGGGATTCTCGTTCCGCATCTTCCACAGTCCCGTTTTTTTCAGAGCCTCTTTCGTGCGGGCCTTTACCTGATCCTCCGGAAGACGCAGGGAAACCTTCGGGCCGTATTCGACCTCAGCGTACACCGTAGCGTGGAAAATCTGGTCATCGGGATTCTGAAACACATAGCCCACCTGACGGGCAATCTGGGCCGTCGTGTAATCCCGGGTGTTTTTGTCGCCTACATAGACATTTCCTTTCGTAGGAACCGTCAGGTTGTTCATCATTTTTACGGTGGTTGTCTTTCCCGCACCGTTCTGCCCCAGAATAGCCAGCGCCTGTCCCTGAGGAATCGTAAGGCAGGCATCCTCCACAGCTGTATAGCCTCCGGGATACGTAAAGGAAACGTGTTCCAGACGAATCTCAGCCATTCCCGTTCCCTCCTTCGAGCGCCTTTGCAAAGACTTCCACTGCCTCACTCTCCGTCACAGGGACGGTGTCCAGTCGGACGCCTCTCGCCATAAGCTCATGGGCGATCTGGGTCACATAGGGGAGCCGCACATGGTGCTTCGGCAGCTCCGGGTCGGAAAACACAGCCTTGGGCGTTCCCTGACAGAGGGTCCCTCCCTCCGAGACGACAATGATCTCGTCGGCATACTCCGCCACAAGGTCGATCTTGTGCTCAATCAGAATGATCGTGCTGCCCGACTGCTTCAGCGCGGCAATGATGCGAAATACACTTTCCGTTCCCTCCGGGTCCAACTGGGACGTCGGCTCATCGATCACCATGATCTCCGGCTGAAGAACCAGCAGCGAAGCCAATGCCACCCGCTGCTGCTGGCCGCCGGAAAGCTCGTAAGGGCTTTTCTCCAACAGCTCCGTAATGCCGGTCTGTTCCGCGATGCTCAGGATCCGTTCTTCCATTTCCGCCGGGTCCGCGCCAAAATTCTCCAACGCAAAGCCGATCTCCTCAAACACCGTATCCTTCACGCCGGATATCTGCGTAAAGGGGTTCTGGAACACATAGCCGGAGATCCGGGAAATTTCTCCTTTTTTGTATTCCAGAATATTCTTCCCCTTGATCCGAAGCTCTCCGGACAGCGTTCCTTTGTAGAAGGAGGGAATAAAGCCGCACATCATGACGGCAAGTGTAGTTTTTCCCGCTCCGTTGGGACCAATAATACCATAAAGCTTCCCCGGCTCCAGAGAAAGATCAATATTTTTAACCGCAGGTGTTTCCGTCAGCGGATACTGATATGTTACATTCCGGAACTCGATCACAGGATCCACAGTACAACACCTCCAATCACAAGTATCACATAAAGGCCAATCCCCGCCCATGCATATTTTTCACACTGGTTCGGAAGAACGTCGATAAGTGTGGTTTTTTCACATTCATATTCAAAGCCCTTGGACTCCAATGCCAATGCCCGTTCCTCGGAGCTCATGAACGCACTGACCACCAGCGGAACCAGCGACGGGATCAGCGCCTTCGCCCGAACAAAAATATTTCCCTGCGTCTCTACGCCTCTGGCTCTCTGGGAATCCATAATGACGGTCATATTTTTCCGCATGGTGTCGATCATGGCGAAGCTGGACAGAAAAACATAGGCCTTTTTGTAGCCCATTCCCATTTTCTGGAACGCAACGCACAGATCTCTCCGGGAGGTCGTCGCAAACAGCCAGGAAAACATTCCTGCAATGCCGAGGATGCAGCACAGAAACCGTATCCCGCTCCGCAGTCCATAGGCATGGATCTTCACAAAAGCAAACTGCCATACCAGCTCCGGGTTTTCTCCCTTGATGAAAAACACCTGCACCGATACAATAATGATCAGCATAACGGCAAGGTGCTTTATCGTTGAGACAAATTCTTTTATTTTTCCGCTCACCCCAAACAGCAGCACCATCACCGCAAGGTTCGGAAACAGCAGCAACGGAAGCTTCCAGCGGCCCATGGGAATCAATGCAAGCAGCAATGTTCCCACTGCGTAAATCAAAAAGATGGTCACCTTGACCGTAGGATACAGCCCAACGATCTTGTTGCGGCTCTTTTGTTGAAGTCGTTCTACATACATTTTGGTCGTGCCTCACTTTTTATCCGACAGCAGCTTCTGAATACCTGCTCAGAAATGCCATAACGATCAATGGAGCGCCCCGCACACGTTATGGGGCGCCCCATTGCGGAATTATTTACTCTTCGTCGTCTTCCACGACCGCTTTCTTGTTCTTGCGAATCCACTGCTCGCCGCAGCTGTACTTGATCAGCGTTCTCTGGGGGATCACCAGAATGATCAGGTAGCACAGGATGTGAGAAACGATCCGGTCAAATACGGTGACAATACCGTCAACACTGAGGACCGTCTTCCAGATGTTCGCGCCCGCTGCCACAAGACCCGCAATGGCCACAGAGGAGCCGCCGTTGCCGGAAATGCCGCCGTATGCAAAGACAGAGATGGGGGCAGAGGTGCAGATGGTGCCGACAGACATAATGAGCAGCATCAGCGCAACCTTCCAGAACTTGCCGTTCGGCCACTGTGCCCGGGCGAACAGGCCGGCCATCAGGCCGGTGCAGCCGTTGGTAATTGCATAGGGCAGGAGAGTCGGGTTACGAATGATGCCGGTAAGGACATTGGTCAGCACACCGGTCAGCATGCCAACCCACGGGCCTGCCAGATAACCGGCAAGAACCGCGCCGAAGGAATCCAGATACAGAGGCAGGCTCAGTGCCGCCACGAGCTGGTCGCCAACTACATTCAGGGCAACGCCGATGGGAATCAGCAGGATGGATAGCAGGGAAAAGTCGGTTTTGATGCTGTACTTCTTTTTCTCCAGAGTTTGAGTCATTTTAAGATCCTCCTTTTTTATTCTACGCTTAACCAGCATTTGCTTATTTGACTAAGCGTTTGCTATATATAGCTTACACAGCTTTCCATAGATTGTCAAGTTGATTTTTACGATTATACAAAAAAACGGCACATTATACAATTTCTATTGTGCTTTTTTGACATTTATCCTATTCGCGCACAGCAACGGAAGGACGGCAGTATAGGATTGACTGTCCTACATACTGATTCCTTAAAAAGCAGTTTCCTGCTTGACTTTTCGCCCCGCTCCATGTAAAATGGCACCGTTTTGTCGAACTTTTGAGAAAAACGGGGGGGACGATGATGGACTGGCGAAGCAGGAGCACCCGGAAGCTGCTGGGCAAGGTCGTAACGGTGCAGGTCGATCGGCCGGTCGGATATCTTCACGGCGATATTCTGTATCCCATCAATTACGGGTTCGTCCCGGGGCTGATGGGCGGCGACGGCGAGGAACAGGACGCGTACATACTGGGCGTGGATACGCCCCTGTCCGACTTTACAGGGCGGGTCATCGCCGTCATCCGGCGGCACAACGACTGCGAGGACAAGCTGGTGGTCGCGCCGGAGGGGCTTTCGTTCCATCAGGGGCAGATCGCCGAGGCCGTCCATTTTCAGGAGCAGTATTTTATCAGCACCATTGATTCCATCTTTCAGAAATCCTGCGGGGTCGTCCCCTTCCGGCGGGCCGGCGTGGAACCGGAATTTCTGCTTCTGTTCCAGCGGGGTTCCGGAACGTGGAGCTTCCCCAAGGGACACATGGAGGCCGGGGAAACAGAGGAGCGAACCGCCCTCCGGGAGCTTTTCGAGGAGACCGGATTCCGGACGCGGCTGATTCCCGGTGCCAGAGCCGCCACGGAATACCGCATCAGCCCCGTTGCCAGAAAGCAGGTCGTTTTCTTTCTGGGCGAAGTCCACGGTGAACCAAAGCTTCAGGCCAAAGAGATCAGATCCTGCCGCTGGGTGAAACCCGGCGAGCTGGGACAGTACCTTCTGCCTCAGGTCGCGGACGCCGCAAAAGCGCTGCTTGTGCGGATATAGAATGCCCTTCTGCCGTTCAGCGGTCAAAAATGACCGTTGAACGGATTTTTCAACATTTTTGGTTTCTTTTGTGCTATAGTGTAAGCGCAAGGAGGTGCCCCATGAGATTCAAGCTGGTTATTGATAAAACGCAGGAGGAAACGGTGGTCGCCACCGTCCATGAGCGCAGCCGTCTTACCGACGAAATGGAGCTTCTTGTCCTGCAGCATGACGGCTCTGACCGGATTGCGGCGTACACCGAGGACGGTATGCGGATGCTCCCCTTCTCCGATATCGAGTGCATCACCGTTCTGGACGGGAAGACCTATGCCGTTACACGCAGCGGCGAACGCTGCCGCTTAAAGCTGCGGCTGTACGAGCTGGAAGCCATGCTTCCCGCGTCCTTCATCCGCATCAACAAATCGGCACTTGCCAACGAAGCCCACTTGGAGCGCTTCACCGCTTCCTTCAACGGCGCGGTGGACGCCGTCTTCCGAAGCGGCTACCGGGAATATGTTTCCCGGCGGTGCTTCGCGGAAATCAAAAGGAGGTACGATCACGTATGAAGCAATATTGTCTGACATTTCTGAAACGAGGTCTGCTGGCCGCTTCCGGCGGGCCGCTGATCCTCGCCATGATCTACGGCATTCTGGGCGCCAACGGGCAGGTCACTTCCCTCGCCCCCGGAGAGGTCTGCATGGGGATCGTGACCGTGACGCTGTTGGCCTTCATCGCGGCGGGCATCGGCGTCGTCTATCAGATTGAGCGTCTGCCGCTGCTCTCCGCTACGGCAATTCACGCCGGAGCGCTGTATCTGGACTATCTGCTGATTTACCTGCTGAACAACTGGATCCCCCGGAATTGGGAATTTATCGGCGTCTTTACCCTATGCTTCGCGGTGGGCTACGCCCTGATCTGGGGAATTATCCTGCTTTCCATCCGGCACAGAACCAATCGTATCAACCGCCATCTGCGGGGAGGAAAATGATGAGAAAACCGTTTCTTGACAATCTGCGCTACGGCATCGTGCTGTCCGTCGCAGTGTATCACGTATTTTACCAGTTCAACAGCGTCGGTGTCATCACCAACGTACTTATCCCCGGCATTCCGGCGCTGGACGCGCCGCTGTACGTGCTGTACCCATGGTTCATGGCGGCACTTTTCATGATCTCCGGCATCTGCGCCCGGTACAGTCTGGAAAAGCAGACGGGAAAGCAATACCTGAAAGGCAAAGTCCGCCGCCAGCTGATTCCCTCTATCGCCATTATCTTCCTCATCGGGTGGAGCACCGGCTGGGTCACCGACCAGTACGCAAACATTTTTGGCGGCGGTCAGGTTCCGGGGTTTGCCAAATATCTTGTGTGGTGCATGTCCGGCATCGGGGTACTGTGGTTTCTCCACGAGCTGCTGCTGTGCGAGGTGGTGCTGGTGCTGATTCGGAAGCTGGACAAAAAAGACCGGCTGTGGCAGCTGGGCGGCAAAGCGAATTTCCCCGTCATCTGCCTTCTGGTGCTCGGCATGTGGGGCAGCGCCTATATCCTGAACACTCCCGTGATAGAGGTCTACCGCAACGGTTTCTACCTGTTCTGCTTCCTCGCGGGCTACATTCTGTTCTCCCACGAACAGATCCAGTCCCTGCTCGCCAAATGGGCACCCTGTATGCTTGCCGTGAGCGGCGTGCTGGCCGTCGTCTACACGGTGCATTTCTGGGGACAGAATTACGCGGCTCTCAACAATCTGAAAGCCCCGCTTACCAATCTCTATGCGTGGTTTGCCTGCCTTGGGGTGCTGGGCGCGGGAAAACGGTGGCTGGATAAGGAGACTGCCTTCACCCGCTGCATGGCAAGCCGCAGCTTCGGCATCTACGTCCTGCACAACCCCCTGCTGGTGCTGCTGGCTTGGGCGATGGATAAGCTGCTCCATTTCCCCGTGTGGAGCATGTATCTGCTTCTGCCGGTGCTGCTGGCGCTGCTCCTGCCGCCGTTGATCGCGCTTATCAAGCGCATTCCCGTCCTGCGCACATTGGTGCTGGGCGAAAAATAAAAAATCCGCGCCACGGTTCATGCAAACCGTGGCGCGGTGCTTTTTGGGGTTACTCGATGCAGATCCGATTGTTCTCGGGCAGCTTCTTCTGTCCGGCCTTCGGCACATCCAGCGTCAGGATACCGTTCTCAAACTTGGCGGACACCTCTTCGGGCTTCACATCGCCCACGTAGAAGCTGCGGCTCATGGAACCGGCGTAACGCTCCCGGCGGATGTAGCGACCCTTCTTGTCCTCCTCATCCTTATCAAGACCCTTTGCGGCCTGAATGGTCAGGTAGCCATTGCTCAGGTCAATGCTGATCTCGTCCTTCTTGAAGCCGGGCAGATCGACCGCCAGCTCATAGCCGTCTTCCTTCTCCCGGATATCGGTCTTCATCAAATTCTTGGCGTGCTTGCCATACAGGGGGCTGCGACCCTCCGAGACGTTCATCATGCCAAAGGGATCGTTAAAGAAATCATCAAACAAATCTTCTCCAAAAATGCTGGGCAACATAAGTCATTCCTCCATTCAAATCTTCTATGTTCCCTGCGGAGGGGCTTTCTTTTTTTCGCCCCTCTTTTTGGTACGACTACACTATACCACGATTTTTAGCACTGTCAAGGTCTGAGTGCTAAAGTTCATAAAAAGATAAAATGGCGTTCACAGAATATGCGATTTCTCCGGCAGATATCCGGAAACCTCCCCGTAGAACGAGAAAAGCGAAAGGAACCCCCTTTCGCTTTTCCCGCTTTTCTATACCAGCGGCGCAAACAGCCGAAGAATGCACTGCCAAATCCGCAGAATTGCCCCGCTTCCGGTGCTGTATCGCTGAGTGACCTCGCTGCATTGGGAGAACAACACGTCAAAATCCCGCGCCATGTCGCCAATCGCGTCACAGCCGTAGAGCAGAACGTCGTTCTCGAAATGGTGATACAGGCTCCGGTAGTCAAAGTTCGAGCTGCCTATGGAGGCGATCTTCCCGTCGCACAGGCACTGCTTTGCATGGCAGAAGCCCGGCGTATACTCGAAAATCCGCACGCCCTGCCGGGCAAGGCCGGAATAATAGGAGCGGGTGATGGCAAATACCACTTTTTTGTCCGGAATTCCCGGCGTAATGATCCGCACGTCCACACCCCGTTTGGCCGCAAGGCGCAGCGCCCGGCTCATTTCGTCGGTGATGATCAGGTACGGTGTAGTGATATACAGCGTCTTTTCCGCCTGAGCAATCAGATTCAGATAGACATTTTCCGCCGTGCGCTCCTCCGACAGCGGGTTATCGTTGAAGGGCTGCACGAACCCCTCCGACGTTACCTTGTGACAGATGTTGAGGTAGCGTGCGAAGTCCTCGTCTTCCTTGGTCGTCACGTTCCACAGCTCAAAAAACGACGCCGTCAGGCTCCGGACCGCCTCGCCCTCCAGCCGAAGGCCGGTGTCCTTCCACACCCCGTAGGGCCGGGCACGGCCAAAGTATTCATCCGAAAGGTTGTAGCCGCCGATATAGCCCACCTTGCCGTCGATGACCGTAGTCTTCCGGTGATCCCGGTGGTTCAGAAACAGATTGACCACCGGCACAGCGGGGTTGAACACCCTGCAGCGGATGCCGTCCTCGCTCAGCCCTCTGGCAAAGCGCAGATTTACAAAGCCAAGGCTGCCGATGTCGTCGTACATCAGCCGCACCTCGACCCCCTGACGCGCCTTGCGTACCAAAATTTCCCGTATCTCCTGAAAGGCCGAATTGTCCGCCACGATGAAATATTCCATGAAAATGAACTTTTCAGCCTTTTCCAGATCCGCTTTCATGGCCTCCAGCGTTTCCGCCCCGTCGCCCAGATAGCGGACGCTGGTATTTTCGTACACAGGCCAGTTTTCATGGACGGAAAGATAGTGAAACTGGTTGCCGGCAGCGCGGTTTTCCGATTCCAGCCGCGCCAGAACCGCCCCGTCCTGGGGAAGGCTCCCATCCATTTTCTCCTGGAAACGGCGGATACGCTTCCCCGCCCTGCCCGGGTCGCCCAGAATGTCGAACAGCAGAAACAGGCTCAGGCCCATCACCGGAGCCGCCAGAATCAGCATGATCCACGGCATTTTCATGGCAGTAGAAGTGTGTCTGCCGTACAGGCGAAGCACCACCACGATGCTCAACAGGTTGACGCACGCGGATATCCAAGCGGAGTGGGCGTTCAGCTTCACCGCCATTACGATCAGCCAGACAACCTGAATGATAATGGTCAGCCCCACGAACGCGATTCTTGGGATACTGTTGCGTTTGCGTTTGTGCTCTCTGCTCATTCCGCACCTCCTTTTTCCTTCTCTTCGTTCTCCTCGTCCAGTTCCCGCCAGAGCTCGTCCGCCCGCCGTTGGTTCTCCATCGCCACGTCAATGCCCTCGGTGCTGTCCTTGCTGAAAATGATCCGCAGCGTCAGGATAATCAGCCGGATGTCCAGCAGCGGCGAATAGTTTTCAATATACATCATGTCCAGACGCAGCTTGTCGTAGGCGCTGGTGTTGTATTTTCCGTAGATCTGGGCATAGCCCGTCAGGCCGCCCCGCACCTTCAGACGGTAGCAGAATTCCGGAATTTCCTTGGAAATCTCGTCCGCGAGGCACTTTCTCTCCGGCCGGGGGCCGACGATGCTCATGTCACCTTTCAAAATGTTGATCAGCTGGGGCAGCTCGTCCAGACGGGCGGCGCGGATGACCTTGCCCACCTTCGTGATTCTGGGGTCGTCCTCCGAGGCCAGCACCGCGCCGGCATATTTTTCCGCGTCCACGATCATGCTGCGGAACTTGAGTATCTCAAATTCCCGCCCGCCCCGGGTCATCCGTTTCTGCTTGTAGAACACCGGGCCGCCATCCTCGATTTTAATAGCAGCTGCGATAATGAGCATGACCGGCGCGGCGGGAATCATGGCAATGCCGCAGAGCACCAGATCCATGGCACGCTTGATGATGCGCTGCATGGGGGTCAGGCCGGTGCCTTTGACCATCAGCAGCGGGGTGTCGAACAGCGTATTGTTCTTCGCCCCCCGGAGCATGATGTCCGTGAGTTTGGGGGCGACGTAGGTACGGATGCGGTAGCGGTAGCAATATTTCAGGATATCGTTGCGAATCTGGGCGGGGATGTCCGTGAGGATGACCGCGTCATGCCTGCGGGTCTCCTGGCACACTGCCTCCAACCCCTCGTCAATGCTCATCAGCTTGCTGACATTATATTTATCCCGGCGGGAGTCCATCTTGATCTTCAGCCCGATGCCCCGCTTGTTGCCGTACACCAGCAGCATATCGTGTGGGGCATACAGCTTATAATACAGCTCCGTGTACACATAAATCAGCACCACCGCCACGACGATTTCCGCCAGAAGCAGCAGCAGCATCGGCCCCACGGGAATCATGGCATTGGCGATCAGGCACAGCTGGAAATACGTGAGAAAATTCACCACAAACAGGGAGATGACCTGTCCGATGATCAGATCCAGCCGGTGAAGCTGCCCGAACAGCGTGCAGTCGGAGTTCAGAAACAGGACATACAGCAGCGCCGCATAGACGCCCATCAGCACATATTTGCCCTTGTATACAAAATGTTCGATTTCGTATCCCTTGCGGAACGCGCCGTAATACAGCAGGGTCATGACCACTACTTCCAGCAGCGTTTCCGCCGCCCGGACAAGTCCCTTGGTGTCCTCATATGCGCTGCGGCTCAGCTTTCTCATTGATAATACACGTCCTCTATGCAAAATATGACACAATTCCAAGAAAATATACTTTTTGCTATCATACCACACCCATCAAAAGAAAGCAACCCCGGAAACGAAACCGGTCGTTTCCGGGAACCCCGTCTCAAATAATGAAATTTTCTCTTTACAAATCCAATATTTTCTGATACAATCATCCCTGTTCTGTGGCCCGGTGGTGCAGTCGGTTAGCACGCCAGCCTGTCACGCTGGAGGTCGACGGTTCGAGTCCGTTCCGGGTCGCCACAAAAAAGCACGCTTTTCAGCGTGCTTTTTTGTCATTCTGTCAAAGGCCCCCTGCTTTCAGCAAACGAAGGCAGGGGGTCTTTAGCGCAGGCGCAGCCTCCGTATGGAAGCTGCGCCTGATATATTTTGATACTATTTCCTGATTAAAATCTTTGATTTTAATCAGGAAGGCATCGCCTGATGGCGCTGCCTGTTTTGTGATTTATAAGGAAAGAAATCACAAAACAAGTCTCATATGAACTCCTTGCCCTTCGGGCAAGGAGTTCAGTATGACTGCTATCCGATCGCTTTCTGATATTCCTTCTGAATCTCCGCTTCAATCAACTCAGAATCAAGCGATACAACAGATTCTGTTCTTGAAGTGGAATAATTCACGAAAAGATTGGTCTGCACATAGACGTTGCTGAAAGCGCCATCCGTATCAAAATTGAAATTTACGAAATAATGGGGCTGTTCATTTTCACCTTCGGCAAAAGGCTGGTCGATCCGCAGCATTACCGTGATTCCGCTTTCGTCTTCGAGCGTATCCATATAGGCAACAACAGAATCATTCCACTGAAAGTAGGCAAGCCATGGTTTTACGCTATCACCGAAGGTCATTTCATCTGCCCTCCATTCGATATTGGTATAGGCCTTGCCCCATTTTCCCTCGTTACTGTAGCGGACACCATTGGCAGCCATAAAAGCCATTCTTAATGAGTATTGCTCGCCATCTACGATATTTACCGACTCCGGGTCAACGTCCACAATCTCCAGCCAGTTTCCGTTGTCCTGATAGTAATTGGCGGTAGACCAATGGCTTTGATCGCCTTTAGATTGGTCAACTACGATATGGCAGCTGCCATTCTGAACTGCCTCTAAAACAGCACGGCACTTTGCAAAGGCCGCCTGTTCATCCGGATTTTCTTCAACAACAGTATCTGCATTGATAGCAACAGTCTTCAGAAACCGTTCCGCGATGCCACCGGAAATCTGATTCTCATCATACCATATATCATAGATAATATCACCATCGATGAAGAATGTATGCTGCTCACAGAGTGCATCCGGATTGCCGTCCCAGAAGATTTCACATTCCACATCTCCGTATATAGAACTGCCGGACGTATATCCAATAGGAGCACCAGACTCTTCCTCTTTCAATGCAATGATATCAGAAAGTTGAAATTCTGGATAATCCCAACTGGTAATGCCGCCAACATCTACAGAATCCCTTGTCAGCACAACGTTGCCATCCTGCTCCCTGAAAGAAAAACCGGAAGGGAGTAGCAGTTTAAGGGTGCCATACTGAACCAGTTTCGTATCTGTAATGACAGCAGAACCGTCGGTAGGGGTATCGTCGATGGTGTCTGACTTTTGGGGGTTGACTGCGCAGGCTACTAAAACAGCGGCGCACAGCAATACGCAAATCATACTTACCCATAACTTGGGTTTCTTCCATTTTGCCATATTCATAATGCGACCTTTCGTATTTCCCTCGCCAAAGGCCAGGGGCATCCCGGCAATCATCTTTTTATACGTTGCAAGCCTCAGCAATGAAGCGGAATAGTCTGCCCTGATTTGAGGTCCCATTTCCCGGATCACTGCCTCATCACAGCTCATCTCCATATCTTTGCCAGCCAGAATGAATGCGGCCCACGCCAGAGGATTAAACCAGTGGATGCACAGGGCACAATATGCCAGCAGCTTGATGATATGGTCACAGCGGCGGATATGATGCCGCTCATGAGCAATGATATACTTTTGTTCTTGTGTTGGGATATTGGAGGGCAAATAGATTTTGGGGGCGAGGATGCCCATAACAAATGGCGTGTCGATATAATCGGCACGATAAACGTTTCCTGTGTAAGCCACAGTGCCCACCAGTTTCCGTCTCAGGCGAATATACTGCACGATGCTGTAAAGAATCATGCTGCCGGTTCCGGCGATCCAGGCATAAGGAACGATTGCCATAATATCCAATCCGGCATGCTCTGACTCCCCTGCCTGCGCAAGTTCCGGCCCTGACTGATTTTCAGCCGGAACGAAAGTGAAATCAGGATTCCGATTGGCTTCGGCAGGAAGAAAATAAACCACGCTGGCTGCGCCTGATGTCTCCCGAATTTCCGGTTCCAACGCATTCAGAACGGAAACGGGTGCTGTAAATGCCACCGGGCACAGAAGCCGGAACAAAACCACCAACCAGAGTGCATAAGAAAAAATCTTTGGAGATCGTTTCAGCATGAGTCTGGCCAGCATGACCAGCAGAATGACGATGCTGCCCGTCATACTCATATTCAGCACTTGAGAAAACAGATTACGCATGGGAATCCTCCCGCATGGAATCAATGACCTTTTGCAGTTCGTCGATTTCGCCGTCAGACAGCTTTTTGCGGCTGCCAAATGCGGCTAAGAACGCAGGCAAAGAACCGTGAAATGTCTCATCCACAAAAATTTCACTCTGACGTGCATAGAATTCCTCCCGGCTGACCAGAGATGTTACCTTACCATCCTTATTCCGGAACAGCTCCCGATCACAAAGCCTTTTCAGAATCGTGTATGTCGTGGTTCGTTTCCAGTTCAGGCGTTCCTCCGCCAGTTCCGTCAAGCGGCGAGAAGAGACAGGCTCATTATCCCAGATAATATCCGCAAAAATGGTCTCGATCTCACCCAGCTTATATTCAGCCATATGAGTTGCCTCCTTTGCTCTACTGTCAGTAGACAATTATACTCTACTACCTGTAGACAGAAAAGTCAAGGATTTTTTGAAACGTTAATATAGCCTTAAAGGGACGGCACAAGAAGGGCAGTTTGCAACTTCTACAAGCTTCCTGTCGTTACTTCCCCATGTAACCACATTATTATATCCTCCCAATACTGGGGGTACAGTATCGGGGGGAACATATCAAACGGTGGGGGCTGTTTTGCGCCCTTTTGGGGGGCGCTTTCATAGCAAAAGAGAGGCATTCCGCAAAGAATGCCTCTCTTTTCATTTTCCAGCCCCGCCTTCGGCGTGCTTTTTTACGGCTGTGCCGTTACCGGCCGTATCCGAAAGCTGGCAGAACGGTTCGGCTGCGGCTGTTTGCCCTTGGTAAGCCATTTCTCACGGGAATGCCGGATCGTATTCCAAGGGGGATTTGGAAGGCAAACGCGCGCCTGCACGTTCTGACAGCTTTCGATAGGCCTTGGGGGGATTATCTGTCGGCTGCCTAATCGCGGTACAGTTTGAAGGATGTGTGTTTTGAAGGATGTGTGTGCAATACAGATTGAGGAAATCGGATTAGGAGGTATTTTTGCGATTTGGCATCCGTTTGTACAGTGAGGGAAGCTCTGATTAAATCGGCGAGAACTGGCAGCGAGAGATTTTGTCTCCAGACAAGGTATGGAAAATGCGGGAATACTGTATGTATTTCCCATTTTTCGTACCGAAGGCTGGGGGCAAAAGATCCGCTGTCCAGCCGAAGACGATTTATTCAGAGGTTCCTGAGGTTATATCAGGCCAGCGCTTCGCCCAGACTGCGGCAGGCACTCAGCGCTTCGTCATCGGGGGTCTCCTGACAGATCACGCTGTCGCAGACCAGATTTGCGCCCTTGTCCCGGCAGTTCTCTTCCCACGTGCGCATCCACTCGCCGTCGCCCCAGCCATAAGAGCCGAACAGAGCGATCTTCTTGCCGGAGAGCTTACTCTCGCAGGTCTCGAACATGGGGGCGAATTCGCCGTCTTCCAGTTCCTCCGCGCCCATGGCGGGGCAGCCGAAAGCAACCGCGTCAAATTCGTCCATCTTTCCTCCGTCGAACTCGGCGGCGGTAAACAGCTCCGCTTCCGCGCCAGCGTGCTTTGCGCCTTCCACAACGGCCTGCGCCATGGCTTCGGTATTTCCGGTGCTGCTCCAATAAACAACTGCAATTTTCATTTTCAAAAATCCTTTCTTAAATCCTATTTCATCCGGCTACGGTGAGCCGTTCGATGTCGATCCCGCTGGCAAGCTGGCGGCAGTAGACCCTCGTGCAGGCTTTGTACTTGGCAAAGGTCTTCTTGGCCGCTTCCTCGTTTTCATAAACCTTCCAGCAGCCCACGCATTTGCAGGGTCTGTGTTCTAAAAAGCCCTTCACGTCCTCCGGCGGATAGCTCAGAAACAAGCCGATCTCGTGGGGGAAATCCTCCTGCTGCTTTAATCTCCGGGCAAGCCTTGTCAGGCATCGGCTGCCGCCCCGGCAGTTGTAGCCGAACTCGCTGAGAAGCGCTTCGCAGGATGCGCAGGAGAGATCTTTTTCCAGCCGCGCTGGCCGGTAGAGGTAGATCAGCGCCCTGTCCTGACGGATACGCAGGGGGACTGCCCGGACACCTTTCTTCCCAAGCCGCCGGTTCAGACTCCGCAGAAAGTCCAGCAGATCCTCCCGGTTTTCGTAGGGGCAGGCGAACAGGTTTCCGGTTTTCAGCCCCGCCAAGGTGGGGGCGCAGTTGCGAACCACCTGTTCCTCAGACATGGCCGTCCTCCTTGCCCCGGGCGATTCGGCGCAGGCTTTTCCGGATGGAAATGACGCCCACAGACGTCACAGTGACAGCCACAACGGCACCGGCGCCGGACAAAATCGTGGCAATTTCCATAGCTCGAACCTCCCGTATTCATAATGATAAGATCATCTTTTTTGTTCGCTTTTTGGTTAGCCTCTGCTAACTGGCTATATCATACACGATGTTGCTCCGTTTGTCAAGTCTTTTTCCTACTATTTTTATAGGCAGGTTTTGGGGGTGAAAAAAGCGCCCCGGCGGGGCGCTTTAGGCTGTTTTATTCCTGCGGCAGTGTGACAATTCGGGGTTCATGATGGACGGCAGGCAGAATTTTCTCCATCAGGTCAGCCGTCCGAAAGCGCAGACTGGAGGTGTTGATGCAGGGATGGCAGCCAATGAACTCCCCTTTCAGCACGTCCTCGTCCATGAGAAGCTGCACATGGTTCTCCCGGTCGTTCATCAGCCCCAGAACGCTGACGGAGCCGGGGGTAATGTCCAGAAATTTCTCCATATACTCCGGCGCGGCAAAGCTCAGGCGGGAGGAACCGATCTCCTTGGAGAGGACGCTGGTTTTGAAATGCTTGTCCCCGGGCAGCATCAGCAGATAAAACTCCGTACACTGCCGGTTGCACAGCAGCAGATTTTTGCAGATCACCGCGTCCAGCACCCGGTCGATCTCCTCGCAGGCTTCCATAGTCATGGCGGCCTCGTGATCGATGCGCTGGTAGTCGATTCCCAGACTGTCCAGCAGATCGTAGCAGCGAATTTCCTTCTCAAGCCGTCCGGCGCAGTTGGCGGGACGTCCGTTTACCAGTTCCATAGTCATTTTTCCTTTCTCAGCTGCCAGAATGCCACGGCGCTGGCAGCCGCTACGTTCAAAGAATCCACGCCGTGGTACATGGGGATCTTTACGGTGTAGTCGCACCGGGCAATGGTCGTCTCCGTCAAGCCGTCGCCCTCGCTGCCCAGAATCACCGCCAGCTTTTCCTCCGCCATGAGACGGCGGTCGTCAATGGAGACGGAATCGTCGCTCAGTGCCATGGCTGCAGTTCGGAAGCCCAGACGGCTCAGCTGCTCCATTCCCTCCCCCGGCCAGTCCCCCGTGAACGTCCATGGAATCTGAAACACCGTCCCCATGCTGACCCGCGCGCTGCGGCGGTACAGCGGGTCACTGCATCCGGGGGTCAGCAGCACGGCGTCCATGCCCAGCGCGGCGGCGGAACGGAAGATCGCGCCCACGTTGGTGGGGTTCTGGACGTTTTCCAGAACCACAATCCGCGCCGCCCCGGCGCAGATATCCTCAACGGCGGGAAGCCCCGGGCGGCGCATGGCGCACAGCACGCCCCGGGTCAGGTGGTAGCCGGTGAGATTGCACAGCAATTCTTCGTCCGCGGTGTACACGGGTATGCCGGGACAGCGGGCGATGACCTCCCGTGCCGCGCCCGTAATGTCCTTGCGCTCCATGAGCAGCGACACCGGCTCGTATCCGCCGTCCAAAGCCCGGTGGATGACCTTGGGGCTTTCCGCAATGAACATCCCCTTGGCCGGTTCAAACCGGTTGAGCAGCTGCGCCTCCGTCAGCCGGGCATACACGTCCAGCTCCGGCGCGGAGAAATCCGTTATTTCAATGACGTTGGCCATAGCGTTCCTTTCCTTATCCTCCACCCCATGACAATCTGCCAAAAAACGGGGCGCTTTTTTCCTTCCTATACTACCAAATTCCGTTCAAAATGTCAAAGATTTCTCCGTCGATTGACTTCCATTTTCCGCAATGGTAGAATACATTCATTGTAAAGAGAGGGGCGGATCGCCATGGCAGACAAACATCCGGGGTATATGACCACCTTCAAGGAGCGCTTGAGCTACTGGACATACTTCATCGGACAGAACATTTACTACAACATCACGGCAGCTTTTATCTCCACCTACCTTGCAATGCAGGGCGTGAACCTTGCCAAGGTCGCTATTGTGCTGCTGATCGTCAAGATCTGGGACGCCGTGAATGACCCCATTTTCGGCTTCATCTTCGACAAGGTGAAATTCAAAAACGGGCAGAAAAGTCTGCCCTGGCTGCGCATTTCCACCGCACTGATCCCCATTGTGACCATCATCCTGTTCTCCATTCCCTCGGCGCTGGGGGAGACCGGGAAGCTCATCTGGTTCGGCGTGGCCTACGTGCTGTGGGACACTGTGTACACTCTGACGGACATTCCCGCCTACGCCATGCTGAACACCATGACCGACAATCTGCCGGAGCGCAACACCCTGCTCTCCGTCAACCGGGTGTTCTCCGGCGCGGGCGTGCTGATTTACGGCGTGGTGCTGCCCATCCTCATCAGCGAAAATGTGGGCATGAGCGCCAGTCTGGCCATTGCGACGCTGTCCATTTTCAGCGCCCTGACCATGGTGCCGTTGTCCCTCAACTGCAAGGAGCGCAACTATAAGCCCGAAGAGGAAGACGAAAACTTCTCTCCCCGGCAGATGTTCTCCTATCTGGGGAAGAACAAATACCTGCTGACCTACTACGGCGGCTACTGCGCCACCGACGCGCTGAAAACCTCCGCCGCCGTGACGCTGTTCGTCTCCTTCTACCTGTTCGGCAATTCCCTTTACTCCATCGTCCTGAATCTGCTGAACATGGTGCCGGGTGTTTTCGCCGCCATGCTCATGCCCACCATTCTGAAAAAGCTGGACAAATTCAAGACGCTTTTCTGGTGCAACATCGTCAACATCATCTTAGGGTTGGTGATTTTCTTTGTCGGCTACGAAAACCGGGCGCTGTTCCTGACGCTGACCTGCGTCCGCACCATTCCCATGAGCATCGTGGGCATTCTCGCCTTCATGTTCACCCCGGACTGCGCCGAGTACGGCCAGTATAAATCCGGCATCAGCGCCAAGGGCATCACCTTCGCCATCCAGACCTTCTCTGTGAAGATCACCGCTGCGGTCTCGTCCTCGCTGGCTTTGGCGCTGCTGGGCTGCTTCCACTGGATCTCCGTGGAGGCGGAGAGCTTCGAGACGCTGAAGGCGCTGAACATCCAGCAGAGCGCGGGGGCGCTGGAAGGACTGTGGATCGTGTACGCCCTGGTGCCTGTCATCGGCATGATCATTTCCACGTTCTTCTATCTGGGCTACAAGCTCAACGACAAGGACGTGCAGATCATGGCGCGGTGCAACGCCGGAGAGATCACCCGGGAGGAAGCCGAGGCTCTCCTGTCCCGGAAATATTGACCTAATGCTGCAAACAGAAACGGCGCCATCCGGCGCCGTTTCTGCATGTCATACGGGGTTCCTATCAGGGTCTGTCATTATTTCTCGATAGAATGGTTAACACCATTTTATCCCGCGAATCCTTCGCAGGCCGTCCGCAGAGGCGTGCGGGCAGCAGACGGCAATCCAAAAATGGCCTCCCGCCGTAAAGCGGGAGGCCATAAGAGGATATATTACTGTGCCAGAGTGCTGGTCTTGTACTTTGCGCTCTTCTTCAGGAACAGCGCCAGGAAGCCGACCGCGGCGATAACACCGGCGACAACGGCGATGGGATAGTACACGCTCTCGGCAATTCCCATAGGCTTCCACAGCAGGCCGAGGCACTCGCCGGCCGCGAAGAAGTAGGTGATGGAAACGCCGGTCATGAAGGTGGCAGGAACCGCGCAGATCCAGTAGTTGCGCTTGTTCTGCGCCAGATACATGGCAGCCGCCCACAGAGCGATCATGGCCAGAGTCTGGTTGGACCAGGAGAAGTAACGCCATACCACGGAGTAGTCGATCTGGCAGATGATGGCACCGACGCCCAGCAGGGGGACGGTCAGAAGCAGACGCTTCTTCCAATCCTTCTGGTCTATCTTGAACCAGTCGGCCAGCGTCAGACGGGCGCTGCGGTAGGCGGTATCACCGGAGGTGATGGGACAGGCGATAACGCCCAGCATAGCCAGGACGCCGCCGATCTTGCCCATGGTGGTGGTGCAGATCTCGTAAACAACAGCGTTCACACCGGCACCGGCCTCCAGCAGAGCCTGGGTGTTCTCGTAGAAGGAAACACCGGCAGCCGCCCAGACCATGGCGATGATGCCCTCGGCGACCATTGCGCCGTAGAACACCTTGTGACCCTGCTTCTCAGAGGTGCAGCAACGGGCCATCATGGGAGACTGCGTGGCGTGGAAGCCGGAGATGGCGCCGCAGGCCACGGTGACGAACATGAACGGCCAGATGTGGATGTTCTGAGGATGCTGGTTATAGAAGTTGTTCCACAGCTCGGGCATCTGATACTCATGGGCGAACAGCAGAACACCCGCAACACCGACGGCCATGATGATCAGGCAGATACCGAAGATGGGGTAAATCTTGCCGATGACCTTGTCGATGGGAACGAAGGTGGCGATGAAGTAGTAGATGATGATGACCCACAGCCAGAAGGTAGCGTCCAGCTTCTCGGGGGTCAGCAGAGCCAGCAGACCGGCGGGACCCTTGGAGAACACTACGCCGACCATGACCAGCAGGATGACGGAGAACACGCGCATGACCTGCAGCATGACCTTGCCCAGATAAGTACCGGTAATCTCGGAGATGCTGGCGCCCTTGTGCCGCATGGACAGCATACCGCACATGTAGTCGTGCACGCCGCCGGCGAAGATGGTACCGAAGACGATCCACAGATAGACGACAGGTCCAAACAGAGCACCGTTCAGAGCGCCGAAGATGGGGCCGAGACCGGCGATGTTCAGCAGCTGAACCAGGAAGATCTTCCAACCCTTCATCGGGACGAAGTCAACGCCGTCGTTAAGCGTGATGGCAGGCGTCTCCCGGTCGTCAGAGCCAAAGATCTTGTCTACGCGCTTGCCGTAGAAGATGTAGCCGACGACCAGAGCTGCAATGCAGAGAATGAAAGTAAGCATAGATTTCCTCCTTAGTTAAGTTACCCTGCGGTGGTGTATCACCGCCTGGCGAGTATCATTATATGTCTAAACCGTGAACAAATCAACCCTTAGTATAGCGAAAAAAGATTTTCGTAGCATTAACCAAATTTATGGCGGTTTTTTCCTTCCGAGGAGTGGCGTGACCCTGATTTTTTTCGTCAGATTGCATAAAACAGCACACAGAAGAACTGGAGCAGCGCCCCCAAATCGACGAAAATGTGAAATACGGAGTGCATCCACTTCCTGCGCTTGCCCAATCCGTACAGAATGGAGCCGACCGTGTAGGCAATGCCGCCCAGCAGCAGAAGCAGAAAGCCCGGGAAGGTCAGCGCCTGCAGCGCCTGTTTCGCAAAGAAAATGATCGCCCAGCCCATGCCGATATAGCAGATCATGGAAAAGACCCGGTATTTCTTCAGGTCAATGGCCGTCAGGGTCGTGGCCAGCGCTACCATGCCCCACTCAAAGCCGAACAGCACCCACGCAAGGGCGGGATTCTCCGGACGGATGGCGGACAGCAAAATCACGGTGTAGGTTCCCGCAATGAGGAAATAAATGGTGCAGTGGTCAAGTACCTGCATCACCTTTTTGCCCAGGGTGGGCTTCAGACCGTGGTAGACGCTGGAAATGGTGAACATGGTGACCATGGCGCTGCCGTAAATGGCGGAGGTGACGACGCCCCAGGGATTGCCGTGGAGGGCAGCGAAAATGACGCACAACGTCAGCGCCACGACGCCTACAGCGCCGCCGACGATGTGGGTGACCATGTTCATGATCTCTTCGCCCCGGCTGTAATCCGGGAGCTGGCGGTCGGACAATTTCGTTCGTTTCATTTTGGTTTCCTTCCTTTGTGAAGATGGAGGGAGTATAGCACATTTTTCACAAAAAAGAAACCGCCATTTTGTTGAGTTCTCTCCCCGGCGGAGAAATTCGGTTTCTACCGGGGTGAGAAGTGGATACGGGGTTGACAAATGTCCTTCCATACAATACAATTCTCCTAGTCACGGCGTAAAGTACGCCGTTTTTTGCATAGAATAGAGAGGGTTCGAGCTATGAAAAAGATACCTTTTTTGACTCTGGAAAAAGCAAAGGAGATCCGCGAGCAGGTCCCTACCCCGTTTCATGTTTACGATGAGGCCGGCATCCGCGCCAACGTCCGGGCGCTGAAGGCGGCGTTCTCATGGAATCCCGGCTTCAAGGAGTTTTTTGCCGTCAAGGCCACCCCAAATCCCTTCCTGCTGAAAATTCTCCACGAGGAGGGCTGCGGCTGCGACTGCGCCACCTATACCGAGCTGCTGCTGTCCGAGGCCGTGGGCATCACGGGACACGACGTGGTCTTTTCCTCCAATGTCACCCCGGAACTGGATATGCGCAAGGCGCGGGATATGGGCGTGTACATCAATCTGGACGATGCCACCTATGTGGATTTTCTGGCATCCATGGGGCCGGTCCCCGAGACGGTGTGTCTGCGGTATAACCCGGGCGGTTCCTTCTCTCTGGGCAACACCATCATGGACATGCCCCGGGACGCCAAATACGGCATGACCGAAGACCAGATGGCAGGGGCCATCACCCGGCTGATGAAGCTGGGCACGAAGCACTTCGGCGTTCATGCCTTCCTTGCCTCCAACACAACCACCAATGAATATTATCCCGCCCTGGCCGGACAGCTGTTCCGTCTGGCGGTGCGGCTACGCAACGCCACCGGCGCGCATATTTCCTTCATCGACCTGTCCGGCGGCATCGGCGTGGACTACCGCCCCGAGCAGCCCAGATGCGACATCGGCGTCATCGGTGAGGGCGTGCGGGTGAAATATGAGGAGATCCTGACCCCCAACGACATGGGTGACGTCGCCATTTTCACCGAGCTTGGCCGGTTCATGCTGGCGCCCTACGGTCACCTGATCTCCACCGTCATTCATGAAAAGCACATCTACCGGGAATACGTGGGTCTGGACGCCTGCGCCGCCAACCTGATGCGCCCGGCCATGTACGGCGCTTACCACCACATCACCGTGCTGGGCAAGGAGGACGCCATCCTGGATCACGTCTATGACGTCACCGGCGGTCTGTGCGAAAACAACGACAAATTCGCCATCGAGCGGAGTCTGCCGGAAATCCAGATCGGCGACATTGTAGCCATCCACGACACCGGCGCTCACGGCTTCTCCATGGGCTACAATTACAACGGCAAGCTCCGTTCCGCGGAGGTTTTGCTGAAAGAGGATGGCAGCTTCCAGCTCATCCGCCGCGCCGAGACGCCGGAGGACTATTTCGCGACCTTCGATTTTTCTGATTTTCACTTTGGAAAATAGAACCGTCATTCCGCACAAAAACAATCGTGATTTTTTGGATGGCTGATTGCAAATTAACAAGAAAATTTCATACTTTTCCGTTTCGTTTATGCTATAATGTATAAGGCGGCAGTAAGGCATCCTCCCAATCAGCCGCGCCGAAAAGGAGAACCCCATGAATAACATTCTGTTTTTTCTGACACCAAAGGCGATGTGTGCATATTTGTACGATGATTATACCATCCGGCAGGCACTGGAAAAGATGGAATCCGCAGGCTACGCCGCGATTCCCATTCTCAACCACCGGGGCGAATACCGGGGAACATTGACAGAGGGCGACCTTCTGTGGGCCATGAAGAACATGTGCTACATGGATATGCGTCAGGCCGAAGCCCGCCGGGTCATGGAGATCGCCCGCCGGAAGGATAATGTTCCCGTCCGGGTCACCACCTCCATGCACGAGCTGGTGGAGCGGGCGTCCAATCAGAACTTTGTTCCTGTAGTAGACGACAAGGACGCGTTCATCGGCCTCATCACCCGAAAGGCCATCATCCGCTACTGCCGGGAAAAGCTGTTCCCCGAGGACTGATCGTTTACCGTCAGAATCAACTGCATAGCGGCAAATCCATAATGAAAAAGCGCTGTCACTTGGAACCGATGGTTCTGAATGACAGCGCTTTTGTTATTTTCCCGTATACGCCATAGGTTGGTTCAGATACTGCTCCCATAGAAAGTTTTCCGGGGATTTTTTCAGGCCGAAAGCCTCCCGTATCCCCTGACACAGCATTTTCAGCTTGTATTGCAGGGGCGAGGCCGCAAATAGCGGCTCGTTTCCCGCCGTCATGGCATACTCAAAGATCCGCGCCCGGTCTTCCTTGGGATAGCTCATGGAGTAGGTGTCCACAAAGCTGCGGGTGTCCGGCTGCAAAAACTCGCTGCCATCCCGCTGAGCGTTGGCAAGGTAATCGTAGTCGTACTCAAATCCTACGGGATTCAGCTTTGCCCACTGGTCGAGGGCGATGCTGTTGCCTAAGATGTGGGTCTCCATCACATGGTAAAGCTCGTGGTACAGCGCTTTTTCCGAGGTATCCCCCGCCGCCAGCACGATGTAGGCGTCCGTCCCGTTCATAAACTGGATGCCGTTCGCCCTGCTCACACTGCCGGATTCGGCGCTGCCGATGATCTCCCGCACCAGACAGATCTTCAGAGAGGAAAAATGGGAAATTGCAGCTTCCAGCATCCCCTCCGGGAAATTGGCAAGGCGCTCGTTCAGCCAGTCCAGCTCCCGCTTGAAGACGGGCACCAGATATTCCGTTTCAAAATTATAGTCCCATGGCTGCACCAGATTGGCGTCCTCCCACAATAGCACCTCAACGCCGTAGGTATCGCCGATGGTTCTCGCGTAATACTCGCACCACACCAGCCCGTGATAGTCCGGCTCCTGGTTGGAATAATAGGGGCCGGTGTAGACCTCCGTGTCGGAAACGGCGAATTCCAGCGCGGCTGTGTCCCAGCGGTAAATGACCGGCCGACCGTCGTTGTTGTAAAGCAGGAAATAGACCCAGCCGTCGGCAGACTCCTCCACCGTCAGGGGCAGGCCGAAGAACGGAAGGGTCACGGAACTGCGGCGGCGTCCGGTTTCCAGATCGTAATAGTCCAGCTTGATCTCCGTATCCGACGCAACGCTGGCCGTCACCGCGTCGGCGAAGGTTTCCAGAAGAAAGTCCTCCCCGCTCAGCTCCGCCGGGGTCAGCGCCAGAGGGGCTTCCTCCCCCGCCTGCCCGAACAGCAGCGCCCGGGTGCAGCCTGTGGGGAAGGAGACAAAATAGCTGTCGCCCCGGGAGCGCATCGTCAGCTCCTGCGCCCCTTCATATAATATCCGCCCGCTTTCCGTGGAAAGCAGCAGCGTGCTGGCATTGCCCTCGTTGTCCGCCACGCGGCATTGCAGGACTGTGTCGTTCAGGTGCAGCCCCGTCACGCTCTGTTGGGCGAACCCGGCTTCCTTGATGATCCGGCGGATGCCCGTTTCCAGATTCCATGCGCGGACGCCCGCTTTGGTGCAGTAGTACAAGGTCTCCCGGTCGCGGGACAGCAGGGGCGTTCCCTCCAAGTCCTCCGGCACGGGAATGTGGGTGATCTCCCGCAGAGAAGCATCCAGCACCACCGTCTGCCGGTTCACCGGGTCAAAATAGCTCAGGCCGCTTTCCGTGACCTGTAGGGACGGGTTATCCGGAGTAAGGCCAAAATCCAGCCGGGCGGTGGCCGCTATGTACAGTTCCTCCCCGGAAAGCCGGGTGATGCGGGTGCTGACCTCGGTGTCGGAGAACACCAGCAGGTCACTGCCCATGGCCTTCATTCCGGCCACATTGGCAGCGCTCAGGGGATACGCCCGCAGGGCGTCGCCGTAACGCACTTCCACCGGGTCATCCGGGTCATGCAGCCCGGCAGGCGGCGCTGCTTCCACGGGAACGGCCTCCGTCTGGGTGGGGAACGTCGTTTCCTCCCCCTTCCCGGAACAGCCCGCCAGCAGCAGGCACAGCAGGATCAGCGCGGGATACCATCGTTTCATCTATTGTCTCCTTGCAAGGGTGTAATCGTCGCCCTGCCGGTAAAAGGGGCAGTGCCGGGAGGGGGAATTGGCGATGCGGTAAACCTCGTCCTCGTCCAAATCCATCATGCAGTAGTATTCGTCGTACTCCTCATCATAATCATAATACCAGCAGGTCTCGCATTCTGTCGAATCCACGGTCATTCCTCCAAAATCCGAAAAGAAAATTCTCCGTTTTCATAAATCAGACAGCTGTGGCTCCCGTCCTTGGGGATGGAGATACTGCCGGGGTTCAGGCAGCGGACGCCGGAGCGCACTTCGTCCATCTTCACATGGGTGTGCCCAAACAGGAACACGCTGCCCTCCGGCAGGGGCGGAAGATCATCCGGGTTGTGGTGATGTCCATGGGTCAGATAGAAGGTTTTCCCGTCCAGAAGCAGCTGAGAAAACTCCGCCATACAGGGAAATGGCAGAACCATCTGGTCAACCTCCGCCTCACAGTTGCCCCGAACCGCGATGATGTTTTCCCGGTACCGGCTCAGCATGGGGATCACCTGCTTCGGCGCGTAATCCCGGGGCAGGTCGTTCCGGGGGCCGTGGTACAGCAAGTCTCCCAGCAGGATCAGCCTGTCCGGTTTCTCCGTCTCTATCAGGTCACAAAGGCGGCGGCACCAGAAGGCGCTGCCGTGAATGTCGGACGCAATCAGCAATTTCATAAGAAATCCTCCGTATTCCAAATGCTGCACAAGGGTCGGTGAAGCCACCGACCCTTAATTTTTCTATAACTGTTCCAGATACGCTTTCACGTCGAAAGGCCTAAGCTTTTCATCCTTCCGCAGATACAGCGGATGATGGGGGTGTCCCTTCCGGGAAATGGCCCCGGCGCAGCACCACTCGGCCCCGTACTCCTCCCCCGCCAGCAGCATATCCCGCAGACAGTCGGGCAGGTACTTCCGCTTTTCAATAATCGCGCCCCATGCCGCCCACACCACCGGATGCTCTGAAAGAGACAGCACATACCGGAACGCTTTCAGGTTTTCCGCGTGGAGCAGCGGGTTGCAGACCTTTTCCATATCGTCGGGAGAGGTCGCCCGCTGGGCATAGACGTTGAACATGATGAAGCTGTCAAACCCGTTCCCCAGGGCAATGCGCTCCACGGATTTGAGGGTATTGTCCAGCGCGTCGGGTCTGGCCGTGGAGGGGTTGATGCCAATGCAGATCAGCGGCTTTTTCCCCCGCGTCCCCAATATGTAACGGTATTCCGAGTAAAAATTGGGAGCGTAGATCCACTTTTTGATATCGTATTCGTCGCTGGGGGTGTCGGCGGCTTCCAGCGCCTGCCGGAAGGTGACCAACTCCAGCTCCTGTGTCGTTCCGCTGGGAATGTGCGCCATCAGCTTTCCTCCGCCGGCGGGAACCACAGGCTCTTGCTGGGGTCGTGGAAGTCGCAGCTCTCAGGGTCGCGCCCCGTCTGGAGGCACCAACCGGCAAAGGCGGTGTCCAGAAAGGGGTACACGCCGTCCATAGTGGATTGCAGACTGACAGTGGAGCCGTCCTTCAGGTACAGCTCCGCCACGATGCTGCCGCCCTGCACCACGTACAGCTTCTGCCCTACGATCTCCTCATAGCGATGCACGGCGTCCTTCTTCCCGAACCGGGACATTAGGAAGCTTTCCCCGTCATAAAAAATGCCGAAGCTCAGGTAGTACACCGCCAAAAAAACGCCCATGGCAAACACGATCAGGCCGCCCACGATCAGCACCGGCCCGTCGCCGATGCCAATGCAGAACGCCATGACGCCCAGCACCGTCAGCACCACGCCGAACACGCCGAAGCGCTTGTTCGCCCGGACGGCCATGCCGGAACGGTGCTGCGCCTTGCCCCGGAACGCCTTGGAAAAGCCCTTATCCACCAGATAGCACACGCCGAACACGGCGGCTGCGATCAGCAAAACAATGACAAACTGCATATCTTTCTCTCCTTGTATATATGCGCCTACGCCCAGAGCACCGTGTCCACGGGGATGTCATGTTCCTCGGTGTCCAGATGGGGCAGCATCTGAAAATCGTAGCACAGCGCCAGCGTGGGATGGTTCGGCTCCCGGGACAGGAACTTGTCGTAAAAACCGCCGCCGTAGCCGATGCGGTGTCCCTGGGGGTCGAAGGCCAGCCCGGGCATCAGCACCAACGCCGTCTCGTCATGGGCGACCGGCTCGTCCGCGATGGGTTCCGGAATCCCGGCGTAGCCCTTCGCCACTTTGGTCAGGTCGTCCAGGTAAATAAACTTCATTTCGTCGCCGTAACACTTGGGCACGGCCACTTTTTTTCCGTCCCGGAGCGCCTGCTCCAGCATGGGGACGGTGCGCACCTCCTGGTTGTAGGGCATATAGCCGTAAATGGTTTTGGCCTTGCGGTAGGCTTCCGTCGCAGCGAACTGGCGGCCAAGCTCCCGGCTCCGCTCTTCAATTTCTTCCGGCGTCATCGCCCGTTTTTTCTCCCGAATCCGGCGGCGCAGTTCCGTCTTATCCATTGTCCGTACCCTCCGCTTTCTCGCTCACCGGGTGGAACATCCGGAACCACAGGAAAATGGCGATCTGCCCCGGAATGCCCAGAAGGTAAATTTTCCAGAAATTATACCGGAAGATCAGCAGTCCGGAAACATGAATGGCGATCAGGAATCCCCACACGATGGCGGAGATCAGCAGCCGGTTTTTCCGGAAATCGTGCCACGCCGACAGCAGGCTCAGCATCACGATGGCGTTGATGGGTACGGCGTAGAAAAAGGCAAGCCAGCTGTAGCGCTCCACGGCCCTGAACGAGGACATGATGACGAATATCAGCAGTGCAATGAACCACACCAGCGTGGACGACAGCGCTAATATCACATTCTTGTTGGCCCTGCGCTTGAGCGCCTTTTCGGACACCTGCGTCATGGCCCGTTCCAGCGTGCCGGGGTTTCCCGGCAGGGCGTTGGGGTCGGTCAGCAGTTCCCCCACCGGTATCTGGAACAGCTCTGCCAGCTGCACCAGCGTCATCACATCCGGCACGGATTCTCCCCGCTCCCATTTGGAGACGGCCTTGTCGGAATAATTCAGTTTTTCCGCCAGTCCCGCCTGGGTCAGTCCCGCCTGCTTGCGGTACGCGGCAATATTGGAGCCGATCTGATTTCTCAAAGTCGCGTCGTCCATGGTTCCCCTCCAGCATATAGTTACAGCTATCTTATCACAAATGGGAACCCTTTGCAACAGGGAAACCGGCGGATGCTTCCGAAATAAATCCGTTAATCCTCTTGCATTTTCTTCCAATCCATGTTATGATTGGTTTGTACACCATGAAACCTTCCCACTGTAAGGAGGCAATGCTATGAACATCCGAAAGCTTTTGACCCGGCTCGTCTCTCTGGTACTGATCGCGGTCTTTCTGCCCACCGTTGCGATGGCGGATACCTGGTACTTGGAGGACGGCAGCATCACCGTCTCCGCCACCGATAGCGGCCAGAACGTCAGCCAGGGCGGCGTGACCAAAGAGGATTCCGCCCCCGTCATCCGGAACCGGGATTCTTCCGCTTCCACCACCAACAATGTCACCATCAGGGCGGACACAGGGGCGACGGCCAACGTCACCCTGGAGGACACCAACATCGACACCACCGGCGGCGCAGGGTCGAAGGGCGCAGGCGACGCGGCGGTGAGAACCGAGGGTGCCGGCAACGTCAACCTGAACGTTGAACTGGACAACACCCTGCAAAGCGGAAACACACACGCCGGTGTGGAAAAGGGCAACGGCGGCAATCTGACCATCGGCTCTGAATCCGGCTCCGGCCAGCTGGTAGCCACCGGCGGCAGCAGCGGTGCAGGCATCGGCGGCGGTGAAAACACAGGTGCCGAAAACATCACCATTACCGGCGGCGATATTTTTGCCACCGGCAACCACGGTGCTGCCGGTATTGGCGGCGGCTGGCGCGGCAACGGCACCGACATCACCATTACCGGCGGAAATATTACGGCCGTAGGAAAGACCGAATCCTCCAGAGATGTAGGCGGTGCAGGTATTGGCGGCGGCGGTAATCAGACTCCTGACCCCGGAATCGGCAGCAATATCAAAATCACAGGCGGAAGCGTCATGGCGGTCGGCGGCAATTATGCTGCCGGTATCGGCGGAAGCTACCTGTCCAAAGGCGAAAACATCACCATCATCGATGCCGAAGTAATCGCCAAAGGCGGCGCAAACGGCGCAGGAATCGGCGGCGGTGACAGCGGGGACGGGAGCAACATTTCCATTTCCGGCAATGCGAACGTGAAAGCAGCCGGCGGGGCGAGTGACGGAGAAATCGGTGACGGTGCAGCCATCGGCGCGGGTGGTATTTATAGGAATGGTCAGCCTGTCCGCGGTGAAGAAAGAGATGTAAATACCTCCGGTCTGACTGGCAGCATCGAACGTCTCCCCGCCGGAACGACCTTTGACATCCCCCAGCCCAAGCCCCGCAGCAGCTTCCCGAAGCCCGCGCCCGACCCCGTTGCTGTTGAAGAAGAACCCCAGCCGGTGAAAGCGGCGCTCTATCGCGTCATTGACGAAACTGGCAAGGCGCTCCCCGTGGAGACGAAGCAGGAGGACGGCGTTCTGCTGCTCACCGCTCAGGCCGACATTGCCATTCTGGAGGGCGCGATCTCCGGGCTGCAAACCCTGCAAAGCCGGGGCATCGATACCATCACCTTTACCAACGGCACCATCTCCGTCAGCTTCTCTCTGGCCGAGGTCATCGCCAAGGGTGCGTCTTCGGACGTCTACCGCCTGACCCTCTCCGGCGGCGAAGCCAATTTCACACTGGCTGACGCGGACATCACCGCGCTGCTAGGCAAGTAATCCCATAAAAAACAGCACGCCCCGGACATCCAAGGATGTCCGGGGCAATTTGCTGCTCAGCTCAATTATCAGCCGCCAAAGAAACGGCGGAAGTATTCGTACCAGTCGCCATAGTCTCCTTCACTGGGCATGGAGGAATCCTCCTGGGGAGTGGTTTCCACGGTGGTGTCGTGGGGCTTTTCATCAAAGGTGATGGTCAGCGTCAGCTCCCGGCCGCTGCGGACGACGGTAATCTCGGCGGTGTCCCCTGCCTTGTAGTTCCGCAGGGTGCGGGTCAGGTCGGTTCTGGTGGTGATCTTATGATCGTCCACCGCGGTGATCAGATCCTTGGACTGGATACCGGCCTTGTCCGCGCTGCTGCCCGGCGTCACGTCCACGACGTAAGCGCCATCCGTGGGCAGGCCGAACTGAGCGGCGGCTTCCTTGTCGTTGTCCTTCACGGTGATGCCCATGTAAGCGCCGGTGACGTAGCCGTAGTCGATCAGGTCGGAGATAATGCCCATCACGTCGTCAATGGGGATGGCAAAGCCGATGCCCTCGATGGACGCGCCGGAATTGGTGGTGCCGGAATACTTGGCGGTGGTGATGCCGATGACCTCGCCGTACATATTGAACAGCGGGCCGCCGGAGTTACCCGGATTGATGGCCGCATCGGTCTGGAGCATACTGATGACGGTGTTGTCGGTGGTGACCTCCCGGTTGATGCCGCTGACGTAGCCGACGGTCTCCGTTGCCGCCAGACGGCCAAGGGGATTGCCGATGGCGACTACCATGTCGCCGATGGAAAGATTGCCGCTGCTGCCGATGGTCGCGGCGGACAGCCCCTCAGCTTCCACCTTCAGAACGGCCACGTCATTGGTCGCGTCGTAGCCCTTCACCGTAGCGTCGTACTCGTCGCCGCTGTGGGTGGTGACGGTGATATTGCTTGCATTCTGCACAACGTGGTAGTTGGTCACCACGTAGCCGTCCTCCGTCAGGATGAAGCCGGAACCGGAGGACGTTCCCTCCACGCTCTGGCCGTAGGCGGTGGTCTGCATGGTGCAGGAAATGGCGACCACGCTGTCAACATTGCTCTGATACAGCTGCGCCGGAGTCATGGCCGAACCGTCCGCTGCCGGGAGCGCGCCGGATGTACCAGAAGGAACGCTGTCGATTTGCTTCTGCAAATCGTCAATTTGCCTGCCCAGCTGCTGGGTGATCTGGTTGGTTTTCTGCTCCCATCTGCTGTTGACGGTGGAAGCCGTGATCAGGCAGCCGGAAGCCACCAGCGCCACAACAAGAACGGCGGCGATAACGGTCTTCCAAGGCGACTTGCCGGATCTACGGGGTTTTTTCTCCCGCTTCTCTGGCGGCTGCGTCTGGGGCTGGTACTGATACTGATACGGCCGGGGCTGGCCGGTCATATAGGGGGAATTGGCGTAGGGAGACTCCCTGCGGCCCGTACCGGCGGCGTGATAGGTGCCGGACTGGGGTTCGCTCTGGCGCTCCTGAGGAACTTCATTCCGTGGTTCCTGAGGAGCTTCGTTCTGCGGCTCCTGCGGGGCGTCGAAACTCGCTTCGGGAGCCGGGTTATTTTCTTCCGGATATTCGCTATTTGCAAAGGTGTCCATGGTGGTTACCTCCTTCTCTTTTCTTATCCTACTCTATCCGTCACATATGAAGAAATATGTATCGACATGTGAAGGATATTTGAATTTTACAATTTTTCCGGCTTTTCGTCAAGGGAAACACATAAGAAATATCGCGGCAGCTTTCACTGCCGCGAAACAAGTTACTTCTTGCGGAAGGACATGCAGTCGGTACACTGATCCACGGTGGGGCAAGCCTCGTGAGTACCCACCAGAATGCGATCCAGAGAGCAGTAGTTCTCGCCCTCGCAGTGGTTGGCGCACTGCTGGACAGTACACTCGATGCTCTTGTTGGCATGACAGTTCATAGTAGCAGCCTCCTTTTCTTTGGATTCGGGAATAGTATGCGCCGCTGTCGGCAAAGCATACAGGAACTTTTTTCCAATGTTGCTTTCACGTGGCTTTTGTGGTATCTTAGAGGAAAAGGATTTTTGCTGGAGGTCTTTCTATGCCTGTCATTGCTCCGTCTATTTTATCCGCCGATTTTGCCAATCTGGAACGGGATATTCACAATATTGAAGCGAACGGCGCCGACTGGGTGCATGTAGATGTGATGGACGGAATTTTCGTCCCCAACATCTCCATCGGCATTCCGGTGGTGAAAGCGCTGCGGCCTGTCACTTCCCTGCCCATGGACGTGCATCTGATGATCGACCGTCCCATCCGCTACGCCGAGGAATTCATCAAAGCCGGTGCGGACTGGCTGACCATTCACTTAGAATCCGACCAGCCCCAGAACACGCTGGCCTGTCTCGACAAGATCCGGGCTATGGGCTGCAAAGCCGCCATTTCCCTGAAGCCGAAAACCCCGGCGGAAGCTGCCATTCCCTACCTTGCCAAGTGCGACATGGTGCTCGTAATGACCGTGGAGCCGGGCTTCGGGGCGCAGAAATTCATGACCGACATGATGCCCAAGGTGAAAAAAATCCGCCAGATGCTGGACGAGGTAAACCCCGCCTGCATCATCGAGGTGGACGGCGGCGTAGACGCCGTGACGTGCAAAACCTGCCGGGAAAACGGTGCGGAAGCGCTGGTCACCGGCTCCGCCTATTTCAAAGCCGCCGACCGGGCAGCGTTTGTCGAAGCCCTTCGGAAGTAGAAAAACGAACCCGGCTCCCATCTGGGAACCGGGTTCGGATTGTGTGTGCTCAGCAGTAGAAGTCCCGAATCTTCTTGGCGCGGCTGGGATGGCGCAGCTTGCGGATGGCCTTGTTCTCGATCTGGCGGATACGCTCCCGGGTGACGCCGAAAATCTGTCCCACCTCTTCCAGCGTGTGGGTGCGTCCATCGTACATGCCGAAGCGCATCCGCAGAACGTCCGCTTCCCGCTCCGTCAGGGTGTCCAGAATTTCCTTCAGCGCCTCGGCAAGCAGGGCGTTGGAGGTGGCGTCGGCGGGGCCGGGGGTGCGCTCGTCCTCCACGAAGGAGCCGATGGAGGTATCTTCCTCGTCACCCACAGGGGTGTCCAGAGACAGCGTGTCGGCGGCGGTACGGTTGGCCTCGATGATCTTCTCAACAGGCAGGTTCAGCTCCGCGGCGATCTCCTCCACGGTAGGCTCGCGGCCAAGCTCCTGCACCAGCTTCCGGTTGCAGCGGGTTGCCTTGTTGATGACCTCCACCATATGCACCGGGACACGGATCGTCCGGGCCTGATCCGCGATGGCGCGGGTGATGGCCTGCCGGATCCACCAGGTGGCATATGTAGAGAATTTGTTTCCCTTTGTCCAGTCGAATTTATCGACCGCGCGGATAAGGCCGGTGTTGCCTTCCTGAATCAGGTCCAGAATGTGCAGGCCGCGGCCGGAATATTTCTTTGCGATGGAGACCACCAGACGCAGGTTCGCCTCGGTGAGCTTGTTCTTCGCTTCCTGATCCCCCTCGGAGACGCGCTTGGCCAGCTCCACCTCTTCCTCAGCGGAAAGGAGCTTGATCTGGCCGATCTCCTTGAGGTACATCCGCACCGGGTCGTCCAGACTGTACTCGGCGGCCAGGTCAACGGGGTCAACCAGTTCTTCCTCGTCCAGACCGGCAAGGTTAATGTCGTCGTCCGGCCCCAGGTCGAGATCGTCGTCCCCCAGATCCAGTTCCAGATCGGCGGTGACCACCTGAATATTCATGGCGTCCAGACGGTCGTAAATGTCCTCGATCTTTTCCGGCGTCAGCTGCATCTTCTCCAGCTGGGCGTTCAGGTCGGAGGCACGGATCATGCCATCCTTCTTTCCCTGAGCGATCAGCGCCTGCAATGCGGCGTGAACATCATCCATGTTGGCTTTTGGAGCCTTCTTCGGCGTACTACTACTCATAGAGAATCTCCTTTTTTCTATGTAAAAATCCATAAAACTCTTGTGCCGTTAAACTATACCCCGTTTTTTTCTGTACGGCAAGGGCATTTCCCAAAAATTTTTCTTTCATCGAGGACAGTTTTCCCCTGATTTCGGGAAAACATACGGTTTACTTTTTGGGAAAAATTCGTTATAATTGTGAGAATAAGGCAGTATGCCCATTTGGGGGCGCGCAAGCTCCTTCGATCCCACATTCATGAGGTAATCCATATGACCGAATTATCCAACATCCGCAACTTTTCCATCATCGCCCATATCGATCACGGCAAGTCCACCCTCGCCGACCGGCTGCTGGAGCAGTGCCACGCCATCGACCAGCGCATCCGCGCCGAGCAGATGCTGGACTCCATGGACTTGGAGCGGGAGCGGGGCATCACCATCAAATCCAGCGCCGTCACCCTGCACTATACCGCCGCCGACGGCGAAAAATACGTCCTGAACCTGATCGACACCCCGGGTCACGTGGACTTCAACTACGAGGTCTCCCGGAGCCTTGCCGCCTGCGAGGGTGCGATTCTGGTGGTGGACGCCTCTCAGGGCGTGGAAGCCCAGACCTTGGCCAACACCTATCTTGCCATCGACGCCGGGCTGGAAGTCCTGCCCGTCATCAATAAAATTGACCTTCCCTCCGCCCGTCCGGCTGAGGTGAAGTCGGAAATTGAGGACATCATCGGCATTCCCGCCGAGGACGCCCCCGAAATTTCCGCCAAAAACGGCATCAACATCCCCGCCGTTCTGGAGATGATCGTCCGGGACGTCCCTGCTCCCACCGGGGAACGGGACGCGCCATTGCAGGCGCTGATCTTCGACAGCCAGTACGATTCCTACCGGGGCGTCATCGTCTACACCCGCATCAAGCAGGGAACGGTGAAGCCCGGCATGGACATCAAAATGATGGCCACCGGCGCGGTCTACAAGGTGGTGGAGGTGGGCACCATGATTCCCGGCGGGCTGAACCCCTCGGACGCACTGGGTGCCGGGGAAGTGGGCTACATCACCGCTTCCATCAAAACCGTTGCGGACACCCGGGTGGGCGACACCGTCACCGGTGTGGAGAATCCCGCCGCCCAGCCCCTGCCCGGCTACCGCCCAGCCCAGCCCATGGTGTTCTCCGGCATCTATCCCGCCGACGGCGCCAAATATCAGGACTTGCGGGACGCACTGGAAAAGCTGAAGCTCAACGACGCCTCCATGAGCTACGAGCCGGAAAGCTCCATCGCCCTTGGCTTCGGCTTCCGCTGCGGCTTCCTTGGTCTGCTGCACATGGAGATCATTCAGGAGCGTCTGGAACGGGAATACAATCTCGACCTCATCACCACCGCTCCCAACGTCGTCTACCGGATAACGAAGACCAACGGCGAATCCATGTATGTCTACACGCCTCTGGACTACCCCGACCCGGCGGACATCCAGCTGGCCGAGGAGCCTTACGCCAAGGTCAGCCTGATCTCCCCACAGGAATACGTGGGCAACATCATGGAACTGTGTCAGAACCGCCGGGGCGAATTCAAGGACATGGTGTATCTGGACGCCAGCCGCGTGGAGCTGCACTACGAAATGCCCCTGAACGAGATCATCTACGACTTCTTCGACGCCCTGAAGTCCCGCACCCGTGGCTACGGCAGCCTGGACTACGAGCTGATCGGCTACCGCCCCAGCCGTCTGGTGAAGCTGGACATCCTGCTCAACGGCGACGTTGTGGACGCCCTGAGCTTCATCCTCTTTGCGGACAACGCCTATCCCCGCGCCCGGAAGATCTGCGAAAAGCTGAAGGAGAACATCCCCCGCGCCCAGTTTGAAATTCCCGTCCAGGCCGCCATCGGCGGCAAGGTCATCGCCCGGGAGACCATCAAGGCGCTGCGCAAGGACGTTCTCGCCAAGTGCTACGGCGGCGACATCACCCGAAAGAAGAAGCTGCTGGAAAAGCAGAAGGAAGGCAAGAAGCGGATGCGTACCTTTGGCACCGTCGCGGTTCCTTCCGAAGCCTTCATGGCCGTCCTCAAGCTGGACGAAGATTGACAGTTTTCTCACATTCTCAACACCCGGAGGTATCCCATGCCTATTCTCAATAAACGTGCGAACAAAACGCCCCTCGGACTTTACGTCCATGTCCCCTTCTGCCGCAGCAAGTGCCAGTACTGCGACTTCTACTCCATGGCCACCAAGGACGACAAGCTGATGGACGGCTATCTGGACGCGGTATGCGACCATATCAAGGAAGCCGGTGAGCTGGCGCCCGGCTACAAGGTGGACTCCGTCTACTTTGGCGGCGGCACCCCCTCCTTCTTCGGTGCCGACGGTCTGGCCGTGATTCTCACCACCATCCGCCGGAACTTCGACGTGGTGCCGGATGCCGAGATCTCCGTGGAGTGCAACCCGGATTCCGTTTCCGACCGGCTGCTCCACCGGCTTTACGCCGAGGGCTTCAACCGGGTCAGTCTGGGCGTTCAGTCCGACGACGATGAAATTCTGAAAAAGCTCGGCCGTCCCCACACCTACGCTCAGGCCGCCACCGCCTACCAGCGCATCCGCAAGGCGGGTTTTCGCAACGTGTCCATCGACCTGATGTACGGCCTGCCCGGGCAGGACCTGCAGGACTGGCAGGAAACGCTGGACAACGTCCTGCGCCTGAACCCGGAGCACGTCAGCTGCTACGCCCTGAAAATCGAGGAAGGCACCCCATTCTATGACTACAAGGAAATGCTGAACCTCCCTGACGACGAGACCCAGGCAGACATGTACCTCGCCGCCGTGGAAGCCCTCCGCAGCCGCGGCTTCCGGCAGTACGAAATTTCCAATTTTGCCCGGAAGGGTCTGTACTCCCGGCACAATATGAAATACTGGACGGGCGGCGAATATCTGGGCTTCGGCCCCAGCGCCAGCTCGGACTTTGCCGGAAAACGCTTCACCCTGAAACGGGATTTGCAGGAATACATCGCCGGTATCCGGGACGGCGGCGACATTATGGAGGATTTGCAGGAGATTCCCATGCGGGAGCGGGCGGGCGAGTATCTGATGCTTCGCCTGCGCACCAGTCAGGGCATCAGCGCCGCGGAATACGAAAAGCTGTTCCTGCTGCCCTTCGCCCCGCTGGAAGATGTGCTGGAAAAGCGCCGCCGCTACTATCAGGCGACCCAGAACGACTCCGGCCGCTGGGTGCTGACCCCCCAGGGGTATCTGGTCAGCAACGACATCATCACCGACCTGCTCATCGCCCAGGACAGCTCCCACCCGCTCAAGCGGATATAACGTCGTATCCGCCCGAAATTTACAACGATTTTGCCGCCGGGGAATTGACATTTTTCCCGGCGGCATGTATAATGTATGCGCTAAGGAAGCTCTGATTAAATCGACAAGAGCTGTGGGCGAGAGATTTTTCGGCCAATCGAGGCATCGAAAGCGGTGAAATACTGTATGTATTTCCCGCTTTCGATACCGAAGAGTGGGCGGAAAAGATCCGCTCACAGCCGCAGGCGATTTATTCAGAGTTTCCGTGAGTTCCGGTTTCCCGGAAAAGTAAACCCAAAGACGGAAACGTCTTTTGAAAGAAAGGAAATTTGCCATGATTTACAGTGCAGAAGTACAGAATATGTGCTCCGTGGGCAAGGGTGCCTACCATGGCCCCGCTCCCATTCCCGAAGAGGGCAAGTGGGTTCAGGCCAAGGAGATCAAGGACATCAGCGGCTTTACCCATGGTATCGGCTGGTGCGCTCCCCAGCAGGGTGCCTGCAAGCTGACCCTGAACATCAAGGAGGGCGTCATTGAGGAAGCTCTGGTGGAGACCATCGGCTGCTCCGGCATGACCCATTCCGCCGCTATGGCCGCCGAAATTCTCATCGGCAAGACCATTCTCGAGGCTCTGAACACCGATCTGGTGTGCGACGCCATCAACACCGCCATGCGGGAGCTGTTCCTGCAGATCGTCTACGGCCGCAGCCAGTCTGCGTTCTCCGAGGGCGGCCTGGTGGTCGGCGCTTCTCTGGAAGACCTGGGCAAGGGTCTGCGCAGTCAGGTGGGCACCATGTTCGCCACCAAGTCCAAGGGCCCCCGTTATCTGGAAATGGCCGAGGGTTATGTCACCCGCGTTGCTCTGGACGACGAGGATCTGATCATCGGCTATGAGTTTGTGAACCTGGGCAAGATGATGGACTTCATGAAGAAGGGCGACGACGCCAACACCGCCTACAAGAAGGCTATGGGTCACTACGGCCGCTTCGACAACGCGCCCAAGTACATCGACCCCCGTCAGGAATAAGAGGAGGACGAAACAATGGCTTTGTTTGAAAGTTACGAAAGAAGAATTGACAAGATCAACGGCGTCCTCGCGCAGTACGGCATCTCCTCCGTGGAAGAGTGCCGGGAGATCTGCAAGGCGAAGGGCTTCGACCCCTACGAGATCGTCAAGGGCATTCAGCCCATCTGCTTTGAGAACGCCTGCTGGGCTTACACCGTGGGCGCTGCCATCGCGCTGAAGAAGGGCGTTAAGACCGCCGCCGAGGCTGCCGAGGCCATCGGCATCGGCCTGCAGGCTTTCTGCATCGACGGCTCCGTCGCCGAGGACCGCAAGGTCGGTCTGGGTCACGGCAATCTGGGCGCCATGCTGCTGCGGGACGAGACCAAGTGCTTCGCCTTCCTGGCCGGTCACGAGTCCTTCGCCGCTGCCGAAGGCGCTATCGGCATTGCCCGCTCCGCCAACAAGGCGCGTAAGGAACCCCTGCGGGTCATCCTGAACGGCCTGGGCAAGGACGCCGCCCAGATCATCTCCCGGATCAACGGCTTTACCTATGTGCAGACCAAGTTTGACTACTACACCGGCGAGCTGAAGATCGTCAAGGAGTACAAGTACTCCGACGGCGAGCGCGCGGCTGTCCGCTGCTTCGGCGCTGACGACGTCCGCGAGGGCGTGGCCATCATGCACCACGAGGGCGTGGACGTTTCCATCACCGGCAACTCCACCAACCCCACCCGTTTCCAGCATCCCGTTGCCGGCACCTACAAGAAAGAGTGCATCGAGCAGGGCAAGAAGTACTTCTCCGTGGCCTCCGGCGGCGGCACGGGCCGTACCCTGCATCCCGACAACATGGCGGCCGGCCCCGCTTCCTACGGCATGACCGACACCATGGGTCGTATGCATTCCGACGCCCAGTTCGCCGGTTCCTCCTCCGTGCCTGCCCACGTGGAAATGATGGGCTTCCTGGGCATGGGCAACAACCCCATGGTCGGCGCTACCGTTTCCGTGGCTGTTGCTGTTGAGGAAGCGCTGAAGAAGTAAGGGAACACTTTCCTTTCCCAAATAACAAGCAAAGAAGCACATCCTGCCTGAGAAATCAGGTTGGATGTGCTTTTTTATTCGTGTCAAAAGGATAATATTTTACAAAACGCCTTGAATCTTCCGCGCAGATATGATACTATAATTCTGCCAAACCAACTTTATAATGCGGAAAACGAAAATATCACCATAGGGGTGTTATACCCTTTTTGCACCAACAACGAATTTGTTAAAAATGCAAATTCCGTTTCTGTTGGTGCAAGGAGTTTCCTTTTCCGCAGAGTTGGTTTGGCGACTAACGGAGTTTGCGTTTTTGGTGCGCTAACTTCTGTTAGCGCACTTTTTTATTTTGGGAGGGAAATCAAGCAAAGATATTTTTTGTATAACCCTAAAACGCACACACTCCACATCAAAGGGTATTGCCATTATACGCAGGGATTCCATCCTGAATAGTTACCCTTGGATGAAGAAAATGGGGCTTGCCTGTGATGGTCATGCTGTCGGAATGTGTAAATCAGATCTAAAAGCAAGAGGTGGAAAAATGGAGGAATAAAAATGTCATTATATCGTTGAGTGGCTTGCGGCAGCCCAAACATCGTAACGGATTCTCAAGCCGGAGGGGTATCTTTTAATTACAAAAAAATTAACAAAAAGGATGTGTAAAATAATGGCAGAGGAATGTCGATTCTACTACTATGACCACGGGTATAGTTGTGCAATAAAACGTGAAAAAGAGGGAAATTCCTCGATTGATGATGACATTGTCCACAGATATTGTTGGGGATATCACTATGATGACTGTCCACGCTATAAGTCCAGTCAGTCCTCCAGCGGCGGCTGCTATCTAACTTCTGCCTGTGTTGAAGCGATTGGCCTAAGCGATGATTGTTATGAACTAGTAACGCTACGTTCGTTCCGGGACGGCTATATGCGTAGTACGCCTAACGGTATGGCTGATATTTGCGAATATTATCTTACGGCACCTCTGATTGTGAATAAAATAAAGGAATCAGCCAATGCAAAGACTGTCTTTGAGAAAATATATCATGAATTGGTAATGCCCTGCGTTGAGTTGATTGAACACAGTAAAAATGAAGATGCTTACAAATTATATCGGAGTTATACGAAAATACTTCAGAAGCAGTACGTTGCAGACTTATTATGAAAATATTCCACAAATTATAAAGATACTGATGTTATAGGAGGCTATCTATGGGGCTGTTTAATTTTCTTTTCGGGAAGAAAAATACCGATTCTACCGATTACGCATTGTCCGAATCCTCTCAGTCTGTTGTTGAGAATGCAAATGCCTTTGCTGGCTTTTGTAGAAAAATCGATCGGGATGAAAGCTATCACTCTCCGATTTATTACATAGTGAAAACAGATTCTACAGGAGATGTTGGAGTTTTTGCAGTTCACGTTAGCGATAATAATTACATGGAAGTTGCATATGATTATGCAAAGAATGGGAATGTTCACTTCGTTGAGGTTACACAGAAGAGAATGGCTGAAATCTACGGTTTGACCCCCACTGAGTTGAGTGTTCTTCAAGATGCTGAGCGCTTTGCGGATTCTCTCCTTGCTGAAATCTCCTTTTTCGATGATTTTCTCCTTAGTGGAATCTCCTTTGCAACTTTTTTCCTTGGTAGAACTTCCAGAGCGATCTCCTGTAAACGAAGTTCATCTGGTTTCGAAATCACTCGGCTTCTTGGATATGTACCGGAGTATGAGAAAGATATAATTCTTTCCGAAATCAAAATATCGCTTATATCATCCTATAGTGATGTGATGATTGAGACAGATATTGATATGAAAACCCCAGTATCTTTCAGTGTTAAGTTTTAGATTCCGGAAAATGTTTGTAAACCATTTTGTCCCGCTCAAATCGCAAACCCTTGTCAGTTCCGAAGCATTTAACTGCCCATTTTTATAAGCGGGATAATGCCGGAAGAAGATGCTTATCTGTAAGCTGCCATAAATTAAAGAAACCGCAGGTTCAAGCCATCGCCTGAACCTGCGGTCATTTCATTCTTCCTCAATCCTCGTCCCAGTTGTGCCAGACGTTCTGGACGTCGTCGTCGTCGTCCATGATGTCCAGCAGCTTCTCCATCAGGGAGATCTGCTCCGGGTCGGTGAGCTTCTGGTAGTTCTGGGGTACCATTTCGATCTGAGCAGATACGAAACTGTAGCCCTTCTGCGTCATGGCGTCGGCCACGGCGTTGAAATCGTCGGGGTCTGTGTACACGGTGAACACGTCGTCCTCGGCCTCGAAATCATCCGCGCCGCAGTCCATGGCGTCCATCATGACCTGGTCTTCCTCGTAGTCGCCGTCCTCGTTGTCGATCACCAGCACGCCCTTCTTGTCGAAGGACCAGCTGACGCAGCCCGTCGCGCCCAGATTGCCGCCGAACTTGTCGAAGTGGTGGCGCATGGAACCGGCGGTGCGGTTGCGGTTGTCGGTCATGGTCTCCACGATCACCGCCACGCCGCCGGGGCCGTAGCCCTCGTAGGTAATGGTCTCGTAGTTGTCGCCGCCCGCGCCCGCCGCCTTTTCCAGGCAGCGCTTGATGTTGTCGTTGGGCATGTTGGCGGCCTTGGCCTTGGTGATGACGGTGGCCAGGCGGGAGTTATAGGCGGGGTCCGCACTGCCGCCCTCCTTCACCGCGACGATCAGCTCTTTGGCAATCTTGGTGAAGGCTGCCGCGCGCTTGGCGTCCTGCGCGCCCTTGGTTTTCTGGATGTTATGCCATTTGGAATGTCCGGACATAGGTATATCTTCCCTTCAGCGAGTATATTCAAAAATCTTATCTATTTTATCAGAGTCCGTGACAAAAATCAACACTTTCTCAATAGAATTTCATGCAGTCCCGGTGGGTTTCGGAAATTTTCACCTGAACCTCCGGGAACGCGGCGGCGATTTTCTCCGCCAGCACGGCCACAATGGGGTTCTCCGTGGCAAAATGCCCCGCGTCGATCAGATTCATCCCCAGCGCCTGCGCGTCCCAGAACTCATTGTACTTGATGTCCGCGGTGACGAAGGTGTCGCACCCGGCCTCGAAGGCGCTCATCAGCTCGTCGGAGCAATGCCCGCCGCCCACCGCCACCACGCGAACCGGCTTGCCGCCGTCCACGTAGCGCAGTCCCTCGGCGTTCAGGCTGCTCTTAACGGTTTCCAGAAATTGGGAAAGGGACTGCTCCTCTACCCTGCCCCGGCGCAGAAGGCCCCACTGCCGTCCCTGATCGTCCCGGAAAAAGGGCGGGATGGTCTCCACGTCGTTCAGTCCCAGCGTAGCCGCCAGCACGTCGTTGACGCCCCCCGGGGCGCAGTCCAGATTGGTGTGGGCATTGACGGCGCTGATGCCGTGGCAGCAAAGGGTCATGATGCTCCGGCCGACGGTCGTTTCCTCCGTCACGGACTTGAGCGGGTCGAAAATGATCGGGTGGTGGGTGACGATCAGCTCCGCGCCCCACTCCGCCGCCTCCCGGCACACCCTCTCGAAGGGGTCGAGCGCCACGAGAACCTTGGTAACGGGGGTCTCCCGGCTGCCGCAGAGCAGCCCCACATTGTCCCAGTCCATTTTCATGTAGGTTGGGGCAAGGGTTTCTACGTACTTGAGAATGTCAGCTACAGTCGTCATCGGTCAGTTCCTCCAGAATCGCTTTGTAGTGCCTGTATTTTTCCTCGTCCCCGCCGGACAGCCCCGCAACGGTCTTGCGAAGGCCGGAAAGCACACTCTCCCGGAAAGCCGGAAGCAGCTCGCTGCCGCTGCGGCGCAGTGCCGGGGTGATGTAATATTCGCCCTCGGTCAGCGTCTCCCCGGGGGCGTAGACCACTTCCATGACGGGGTAGATGAATTTCCCGTCCTTCGCCAGCGTCTCCCGGCGGATGGCGTAGCCCTGACCGTACAGATACCGGCGCAGCTCCGGCCGCTTGCTCTGGCATTGGAGAATCAGGCGGTAGCGTTCGCTTTTCAGCCATGGCGCGGCGTCCAGAATGGACATCATGGTGTCCGCCCCCATCCCAGCGCAGACCATGCAGTCAAATTCCCGGGGAACATCGCGGATGCCGTCGGACAGGTAGAAGGCCATGCGCTCCTTCACGCCGTATTTTTCCGCGTTGCGGATGGCGCTTTGCAGGGGCATTTCCCGGACGTCGGAGGCGATAACGGCGCTGGCAATGCCGTTTTTCAGAAGGTAAATGCCGAGATAGCCGTGGTCACAGCCCACGTCCGCCACCCGGTCGCCGGGAATGACATAGCCGCAGCAGGCCAACAAGCGGTTGGAAAGGGGTATTTTCACGGGCGTCCCTCCTTCTATACGAAAAAAGCCATCCCGGCATTTGTCCGGGATGGCGCTGCCGGTATTTTATCCGTTCTGCTTCGCGGCTTCGTTGGCCTCGTAGGCTTCCAGGAAATTGTTCAGCTGGGCGAGAAACGGCTCACAGTCCACGCCGTGAACCATGCAGGCTTCCTCAACGGTCTCACCCCGGGAAGAGGGGCAGCCCAGGCAGTGCATACCGATGGCGAAGAACAGGGGTGCGGACTGGGGCGCGACGTCCAGAATGTCCCCGATGATGGTATCCTTTTCAATTTTTACAGCCATTATAATGACCTCCTTGTTTTTATCTGCGACTATTATAACCGCACATGTGGAAAAAAACAAGAGGAAAGTCGTAAAAGATACGCAGCCGCCCCGCAGATTTTTCGTGGCGGGTTGGTCGATGATCAGAGCATCCGTCCTCGCCCATCCAGACAACACCCGCAAAATCCGCTTCTTTCCCCACAGAATTGGCCGGGCAGCGCTGCATCCCCTTTGCCACGCCGTTTTCCTGTTCAGCCCCGACGTACCATGTGGTAAAACGCACCTTCTCCAATGGATGTTGTCTGTTGAATCGGCTCGCCGACAATGCGGAATCCCGCCTTTTCATAGCACCGGATCGCCCGCTGATTCCATGTTCTGACTTCCAGGTACATAGGTTTCCCGGGAAACAGCGTCTGCGAAATTTCCCACGCTGTCCGGGTCATCTGCTGCCCGTACCCCTTGCCGCAGCAATCGGGATTCGCCCCGATTCCGAAGAACACCTCCGGGTCTTCCCCGTTCAGATTGATAAAGCCGACCAGATCTTTCCCGTCATAAAAGGAATACAAATGGTTCTCCGGATTCGCAAACCCGAACCCCCGCTTTTTCTGTTCCTCATAGGAAAGGCTGTTGTAAATCGCGTATTCCCCGGGATATTTCCACCGGGCGATGCAGTATTTTTCTTCTTCGGTCATTTTGTGATACTCAAGCATGTTCTTCCTCCTGAAAATGGTTTGATGCTCGGTTTACCCGCTACATTATAGCAAGGAAACGGGAAAAATCAACCTGCCCGTATCGACCGTGTCCTTCCGATTTCATCAAAGCAGTTCGCCCTCCAGCCTGAGAAGTCTTAGGCCGGAGGGCGTCGGTTCTGTTTTGCTTATTTCGTCTCGTCGGTGCCATAGTAGGCGTTGAGGTACATCTGCTTGATCTCGCTCATGAGGGGATACCGGGGGTTCGCGCCGGTGCACTGGTCGTCGAAGGCCTGCTCCACCATGCTGTCCAGCCGGGTCAGGAAGTCGGTCTCGTCAATGCCGTAGTCCCGGATGGTCTTCTTGATACCAATCTTGACCTTCAGCTCGTCGATGGCCGCGATCAGTTTTTCCAGCTTTTCCTCATCCGTGGTACCGCCCAGCTTCAGATAGTCAGCGACCTCGGCGTACCGCGCCAGCGTGTGAGGATGGTCGTACTGGGAGAAGGTGCCCATCTTCGCGGGAACCTCGGCGGCGTTGAACCGCAGAACCTCGTCAATCATCAGGGCATTAGCAACGCCGTGGGGCAGATGGTGGAACGCGCCCAGCTTGTGCGCCATGGAGTGGCACACGCCCAGGAAGGCGTTGGCGAAGGCCATACCGGCCATGCAGGCGGCGTTTGCCATGTTCTCGCGGGCTTTGGGGTCCTTCGCGCCGTTTTCATAGGCGGAAGGCAGGTTCTCAAAAATCAGCTTCAGGCTCCGCAGCGCCAGACCGTCGGTGTAGTCCGTGGCCATCATGGAGGCGTAGGCTTCCAGGGCGTGGGTCACGGCGTCGATGCCGGAGGCCGCAGTCAGACCCTTGGGGGCGTTCATCATCATGTCGGCGTCCACGATGGACATTTTCGGCAGCAGCTCGTAGTCCGCCAGCGGGTACTTGACGCCGGTGGTTTCATCGGTGATGACAGCGAAGGGGGTCACCTCGGAGCCGGTGCCGGCGGTGGTGGGGATGGCGACGAAATACGCCTTTTCGCCCATCTTGGGGAAGGTGAAGACACGCTTGCGGATATCCACAAAGCGCATGGCCATGTCCTGAAAATCCGCCTCGGGATGCTCGTACAGCACCCACATGATCTTGCCCGCGTCCATGGCGGAGCCGCCGCCAATGGCGAGGATCAGGTCGGGCTTGAAGGCCGCCATCTGCGCCGCGCCCTCTCTGGCACAGGCGAGGGTGGGATCGGGAGCCACGTTGTAGAAGGTGGTGTGGGTGATCCCCATAGCGTCCAGCTTCTCCTCCACCGGCTTCGTGTAGCCGTTCTGGTACAGGAACGCGTCGGTGACGATGAAGGCCTTCTTGTAATTTTTCAGCTCGGCCAAAGCTACCGGCAGGCAGCCCTTCTTGAAATAAACCTTTTCAGGCGCACGGAACCAGAGCATATTCTCCCTCCTAATTGCCACAGTCTTGATGTTCAGCAGGTGCTTGATGCCCACGTTCTCGGAAACGGAGTTACCGCCCCAGGAGCCGCAGCCCAGCGTCAGGGAGGGAGCCAGCTTGAAGTTGTACAGGTCGCCGATGCCGCCGTGGGAGGACGGAGTATTCACCAGAATGCGGCAGGCTTTCATTTTCTCCGCAAAGGCGTCCAGCTTCTCCTTCCCGCTCACCGTGTCCAGATAGACGGAAGCGGTGTGGCCGTAGCCGCCATCCTTGACAAGGGTGTCCGCCTTGTTCATGGCGTCGGTGAAGTCGGACGCCCGGTACATGGCAAGCACGGGGGACAGCTTCTCGTGGGCAAAGGCTTCGGAGAGATCGGTGGAGGTCACTTCGCCGATGAGGATTTTGGTGGTCTCGGGGACATCGACGCCCGCCAGCGCCGCGATGGTATGGGCGGACTGACCCACGATCTTGGCGTTCAATGCGCCGTTAATCAGGATAGTTGCGCGAACCTTGTCGATTTCTTCCGCGTTCAGGACGTAGCAGCCGCGCTTGATGAATTCCGCCTTGACCCGGTCGTAGATGCTGTCCAGCACCACCACGCTCTGCTCGGAGGCGCAGATCATGCCGTTGTCAAAGGTCTTAGAATGGATGACGGAGGAAACCGCCAGCAGAATGTCGGCGCTGTCGTCAATGACGGCGGGGGTGTTGCCGGGGCCGACGCCCAGAGCGGGCTTGCCGGAGGAGTAGGCAGCCTTCACCATGCCGGGGCCGCCAGTGGCGAGGATCAGGTCGGCCTCCCGCATCACCTGATTGGTCAGCTCCAGAGAGGGCTTGTCTATCCACGCGATGATGCCTTCCGGCGCACCGGCGGCGACCGCCGCCTCCAGCACCACCCGGGCGGCGGCGATGGTGCAGCCCTTCGCCCGGGGGTGGGGGCTGATGATGATGCCATTGCGGGTCTTCAGGGAAATCAGGGTCTTGAAAATGGCGGTAGAAGTGGGGTTCGTGGTGGGAATGACCGCCGCGATGACGCCGATAGGCTCGGCAATGCGCTGAATGCCGTAGGCCGTGTCTTCCTCAATGACACCGCAGGTCTTGGAATCCTTGTAGGCGTTGTAAATATATTCAGCGGCATAGTGGTTCTTGATGACCTTATCCTCCACTACGCCCATACCGGTTTCGGCTACGGCCTGCTTGGCCAGAGGAATGCGCATCTGATTGGCTGCGGTAGCGGCAGCCAGAAAAATTTTATCCACCTGCTCCTGCGTATAAGTGGCAAATTTCTCCTGTGCCGCGCGGCACTTTGCCAATGCTTCGGTCAGTTCCTGAGCGGTGGTTACAGGTGCATATGTTTTATCCATGAAAATCGACCTTTCCGAACATTAATTATCAGTATTTTATTACCGATATATTACTATCGATATAATAGCACATATCTCTGAAATGTCAATCCCCATTATGAAATTTATTCGTAGGCAGAAATAGCCGGGCCTTCGGAGCGTATCGCTCTGAAAGCCCGGCTGCATTCTTCACTTATCACGTGCCAAGATAGGCCGCCTTCACCGCTTCATTTGCCAGCAGCTCCTCGCCGCTGCCGTGGAGGGTGATACGCCCGGTCTCCATGACGTAGCCGAGATTGGCGGTTTTCAGCGCCATGTTGGCGTTCTGCTCAATGAGCAGAACCGTCACGCCCTGCTTGTTGATCTCCTTGATGATCTCGAAAATGCCCTTGACGATGATGGGCGCAAGTCCCAGAGACGGCTCGTCCATCATGATGACCTTGGGGCGGCTCATGAGCGCACGGCCGACCGCCAGCATCTGCTGCTCGCCGCCGGACAGCGTGCCGCCCGCCTGCCATGAACGCTCTTTCAGTCGGGGAAACAGGTCAAATACCCAGTTCAAGTCCTCGGTCAGGTCGTCCTTGCGCAGGTACGCGCCGATTTTCAGGTTTTCCAGCACCGTCATGTCCGGGAAAATACGCCGTCCCTCGGGTACCAGCGTGATGCCCTTGGACACGATCAGGCTGGAATCCATGCCGGTGATGTCCTCGTCCAGAAAGGAGATTTTTCCCGCGGAGGGCTTCACCAGCCCCGCGATGGCGCGGAGGGTGGAGCTTTTGCCAGCGCCGTTTGCGCCGATCAGGGTCACGATCTCCCCTTCCGGCACGTCCAGACTGATGCCCCTCACCGCTTCGATTCCGCCGTAATGCACCTGCAAGTCCCGGATTTCCAGAATGTTACGCATCCTCCGTCACCCCCAAATACGCCTCGATCACGCGCTTGTTCTGCTGCACTTCCCTCGGCACGCCCCGGGCGATCTCACTGCCGAAGTCAATGACATAAATGTAGTCCGAAATCTTCATGACCAGATCCATGTGATGCTCAATGAGGAAGACCGTCAGATGGTGGCTGTCCCGAATCTCTTTGATGTACTCCGCCAGTTCCTGCGTCTCCTGCGGGTTCATGCCCGCCGCCGGTTCGTCCAGCAGCAGCAGCTTGGGGTCCGTCGCCAGAGCGCGGGCGATTTCCAGACGGCGCTGCAGGCCGTAGGGCAGGCTGGTAGCGACCTCGTCCTTGTACTGCTCCAGTCCCTGCTCTTTCAGCAGCTCCATGGTTTCTTCCCGCATTCTCGCTTCTTCCTTGGCGTTCGCCCGGAAAATGGCGGAAAATACGTTCTGCTTGGCACGCATATGCTTGGCCACCAGCACGTTTTCAAACACAGTCATGCTCTTCCACAGGCGGATGTTCTGGAAGGTACGGGCAATGCCCAAGGACACCACATGATCCGGAGTGGGGTCAATGTTGCGCTCGTTCGCATACTTTTCCCCGTTGGTTCCCAGATAGTTCTTTTTCATTTTGCCGGTGGGGTGGTTGCGGATCATGGTCTTGCCCATGAATTCCACCCGGCCGTTGGTCGGCTGATACACACCGGTGATGCAGTTAAAGGCCGTGGTCTTGCCCGCGCCGTTGGGGCCGATGAGGGCGACGATCTGACCCTCCGGCACGTCCAGAGACAGGTCATTCACAGCAACTACGCCGCCAAACTGCATGGTGACGTTTTCCATACGAAGAACGTTTGTTTCGCTCATGCCGCTTCAGTCCTCCTTTTCCGCCGCGGGGGCAGCCTTTTTCCGCTTTTTCAGCAGTCCGCCGATGCCCTTCCAGCTCAGCTCCTTCTCTCCCATGATGCCCTTGGAGAAGAACAGAACAATAATCATGATGACCACGGAGAATACGACCATCCGGAAACCGCTGCGCAGCAGGGGCACCTTGAACGAGCCGATATAGGTCTCCCGATCCAGAAACCGCAGCCACCACTCAGAGCAGGCCACGTACAGGAACGTGCCGATGACGGAGCCGGAAACGGAGCCGATGCCGCCGATGACCACGATCAGCAGAATCTCATAGGTCATGGTGGAGGTGAACACCTTCGCCTGCGCGTTGGCAACATACATGGCGAACAGCGCGCCGCCCACGCCGGAGAAGAAGCTGGAAATCACAAAGGAGAGCATCTTGTGCTTGAACAGGCTGATGCCCATGGCCTCCGCCGCCACCTCGTCGTCCCGGATGGCCTTAAAGGCGCGGCCGTAGGAGGAGTTGATCAGCAGAACGATCAGGGCAATGCTGACGATCGCCACAAGGAAGGGAACGAATGTACTCAGCCGCAGAATCACCTGCCCCGCGCCGTTTTTGATATTGAAATCGGAGAAGGTGGGGAAACCCTTGATCATGTTTGCGCCGTTGGTGATGGGGCCGAGGGTCTGCCACTGGAAGATCGCCCGCAGGATTTCGGCGAAGCCCAGTGTGGCAATGGCGAGATAGTCGCTTTTCAGCCGCAGAACCGGCAGGCCGATGAGCGCTGCGAACAGTGCGGCAACCAGTCCCGCGAGAATCAGTCCCACGAGAACGGCCAGAACCAGCGCCAGTCCGCCGCCGAAACCAGCGCTTCCCAGAAAGCTCTGGAACATATCCACCAGAGAAAACTTCACGGCCGAGCCGCCGTAGAGGTAGTAGACCTGATCCTTGGCAGCCATGGGAACGGTCAGAATGGCATAGGTATACGCACCCAGCAGCATGAAGCCCGCCTGTCCCAGAGAGAACAGGCCGGTGAAGCCGTTGAGCAGGTTCATGGAAACGGCCACCAGAGAATACACCGCGCCCTTTTTCAGCACGGTAAACAGCTGGCTGGTGGGAAGGAAGACCGCAGGCAGTCCGGGAATGCGGTCGCTGATGTTTTCCAGCAGGATAATCAGCAAAAGCAGCACCGAAATGGAGATCAGCGCAGCGAAGCTGCCGTTTTTGTTTGTTTTCTGTTTCAGCATATCCGGCACCTCCTTAAACCTTATCCGTGGCCTTTTCGCCAAAGAGTCCGGTGGGCTTGCAGGTCAGGATGATGATGAGCAGCGCGAAGGTGAAGGCATCGGAGAACACGGAAACATTCCATGCCGAGGGCAGGCCCTTGATGATGGTCTCGCAGATGCCGATCAGGAACGCGCCGATCACCGCGCCGGGGATGGAGCCGATGCCGCCGAACACCGCCGCCACGAAGGCTTTCAGTCCCGGCATGGCGCCCGCCGTGGGGGTAATGGCTGGATAAGTGGTGAAGTACAGAATGGAACCCACCACTGCCAGAGCAGAACCGATGACAAAGGTCATGGAAATGACATTGTTGATCTTGATGCCCATCAGCCGTGCCGTCTCGAAGTCCTTGGAAACGGCACGCATGGCCATGCCGATTTTGGTGTGGTTGATCAGCTGGGTCAGCAGCACGATCAGCACCAGCACCAGAACTGGGGTGATGATGACCACCAGCTTCGTGGAGGTGCCGACAATGTCGATGGTTTTGTTCAGAATTCCGATGGTGGGATAAGTCATGGGCTGGCCGCCGGTGACGTAGGTCGCAGTGTTTTCCAGCAGATAGCTGACGCCGATGGCGGAGATCATGACGGACATTCTCGGGGCATTGCGCAGGGGCTTATAGGCCGCCCGCTCAATGAAAAAGCCCAGCGCCACCGTCAGGATGATGACAACAGGAATTGCCGCGTAGATCGGCAGCACGGCGGAAATATAGATACCCAGCAGACCAGCGACCATGAACACGTCGCCGTGGGCAAAGTTGATCAGGCGCAGAATGCCATAGACCATGGTGTAGCCAATGGCGATCAGCGCCAGCTGCCCGCCCAGAGAAATGCCGCTGAGCAGAATGGATACCATGTATTCCAGAGAAAACAGTTGTTCCACAGGGGTTCCTCCCTTTCTTTACGGAATCCCCGAAGAAGCCGTCAGCAGCCCCGCTCCGGACGGTTTTTTCAGAGATTCCCTGTCATAATAATACGACTGTTTGGCGGGGGGATTCGCCCCCCGCCAAACAATTCAATTGGAGATAATATCAGCTGCCGGAGCCGGTCTGGACGGTTTCCAGAACCCACGCGCCGCTGGCGGTGTCCGCCGCCTTGATGTAAGCGGTGTCGCGGATGGCGTCGCCCTGAGCGTCAAAGGCGATGGAGCCGGAAACGCCGGTGTAGGTGACGGAGGGCAGAGCAGCCATGATGGCGGCCTTGTCGCCGCTGTCGGCCTTCTTCATGGCCTCCAGAGCTACAAAGTAAGCGTCGTAGCCCATGGCGGTGACGGCGGAGATGGTGTCGTTGCCGCCGTTGGCAGCCAGCGCCTCGGAGCTGGCGTTGATGTACTCCTTAACGCCCGTATCAAACTCGGGAGCGCCGCCTTCCTGATAGAAGGTGGAGACGTACAGCTGCAGGTCGGTGCCCTTGATGGCTTCCAGAACCATGTTGTCGTCCAGCGTGTCGGAGCCGAGGAACGGAGCCTCAATGCCCAGAGACGCGGCCTGGGTGATGATCTGCACGGCGTAGGCGATGGAGACAGGGGTGAAGATAACGTCCGCGCCCTCGCTCTTGGCCTTGTTCAGGTAGGAGCCGAAATCGGAGTTGCCGGTGGGGAAGGAGTCGGTGATGACCTTGCCGCCCGCAGCCTCAAAGACCTTGGTGAAGAAGGCGATCAGGCCCTGGTCATACTCGTTGCCGCTCTCGCCCAGGCAGTAGGCGGTCTTGGCGCTGAACTTGCTCACGGCGAAGTTGGCCAGAACGTCGGCCTGGAAGTTATCCAGGAAGCAGATACGGAAGTAGTAGCTATTGCCCGCGGTGACGTTGGGGTTGGTGCAGGTGATGCCGATGGCGGGGATGCCGGCCTCTTCAAACTTGGGGCCGCCGGCCATGGAAACGCCGGAACCGTAGGAGCCCAGAACCACGGACACGCCCGCGCTGACCAGAGAGGAAGCAGCGGAGGGAGCCTTGTCGGTGGAGGAGCCGTTGTCGCCGTAGACCAGCTCAACCTTGTAGGTCTCGCCGCCCAAAGTGACCGTGGGCTCCTGGCTGTTGGCATACTGCATACCCAGGATTTCCTTCTTGCCGCCGGACGCAGAGTCGCCGGAAGAAGGCTCAAACACGCCGATCTTGATGACCTTCTCGCCGGAAGCGGAGCCGCTGCCGGAAGAGGAACAGGCGCACAGGGACAGAGCCATGCACAGTACTAAGATAACAGCAATTACTCTTTTCATTTTCTTTACCTCCATTCAAAAGCAGCATCCATAGTCGGTGGACATCTGTTTTTGTGATATGGAAAATTATATATGAATTTCTGCAAAATTGCAATTGTAAATTACGATAGAAATTGGTGGCCGATCATTCATTTTTTGTTCAAATTTTACAAGCCTGTTTTCGGTTTATTGACAAGATGACCCGCGCCTGTTATAATACCTAACAATGTTAGCAAATTTCATTTTCCGCCCAGCCCCGAATGGTTTCCCCGTTTTGTCACTCCGGTGCCTTTCTTCCCGGTGTCCGCACCATCGCCCGTGAAAGGCTTCTGCGAATTATGAACGTCTCCCCGGAGAGCCGGCACCCGCTATGCAATGTCGCTCTCAGAAACTTGCAATACCCCGGCAATTTCACGCCGGAAACGCACTTAAGAAAAGGACGATGCCAATGAAAAATCAACACGAAGTGGAAAAACTGGCCTATGCAATGACCCGTCAGCGCTACTTGCTGAACCGGGACATCGTGCACGACCTGTTCACGGAGCTGTCCCTTTCCGACTACATTGCCCTCCACAGCATTGCGGAAGTTGCCGGTCAGGGTGGGTCAGCGGAGCAAACCTACCTGCGGGATTTGGCCGAGCGACTGGAAATGCCCATACCCAAGACTTCCAAAATGATCCGCAAGCTTCACGAGCGGGGGCTGGTATTCTGGTCCCACAGCGGCGACGGGCGCGACGGCACCTACGTCGTTATCACCGATTCCGGCGTCCGAGCCATGGAGCGGCAGGCAAATATCCTGAACGCCTACTACAGCCGGGTAATCGAGGCCTTCGGCTACGAAAATCTGAAGAGCCTTCTGGAGCAGATTTCCCGTCTGGAGGACGTTATGAACGAAGTATTTACGAAAGGAGCGGCCAGCCATGGACTTGACCCAGTTGAATGACTACACGACCCGCAGCGAGGCGGTGTGCCGCCGGAACGACACCATCTCCCCCCGACTGTACGAGGAATACGGTGTCAAAAAGGGGCTTCGGGACGAAAACGGCAACGGCGTTCTCGCCGGACTGACGAACATTTCCAAGATCACGTCCTCCAAAATTGTGGACGGCAAAAAGGTTCCCTGCGACGGCCAACTCTGGTACCGGGGCTACCGGGTGGAAGACCTGATCGGCAGCCTTGGGGAAACGGAGCTTGGCTACGAAAAGATCGCCTATCTTCTGCTCATGGGACAGATGCCGGACAGCGCCGCCGCGGAAGAATTCCGGAGGCTGCTGGGCGAGTGCAGGACGCTCCCCACCAACTTCACCCGGGACGTCATCATGAAAGCCCCCGGCAAGGACATCATGAACTCCATGACCCGGGGCATTCTGACGCTGGCGTCCTACGACGAGCGCGCCATCGACACCAGCGTCAGCAATTCCCTCCGGCAGTGCATCCAGCTGATCGCCGAATTCCCGCTGCTGGCCGTTTACGGATACCATGCCTACAACTACTATGAAAATATGGACAGCATGGTCATTCACCGGCCTGACCCCGCCCTTTCCACGGCGGAAAATCTTCTGATGATGCTCCGCCCGAATAAAAAGTACACCGCCACGGAAGCGAAGGTCTTGGACACGGCGCTGATTCTCCACATGGAGCACGGCGGCGGCAACAATTCCACCTTCACCACCCGGGTCATCACCTCCTCCGGTTCCGACACCTATTCCACCATCGCGGCGGCTATGTCCTCCCTGAAAGGCCCCAAGCACGGCGGCGCCAACATCAAGGTCATGGAAATGATGGAGGACATCCGCCTGCACGTCCCCGACTGCTCGGACAAGGAGGCTCTGGAGGATTATCTCGCGAAGATCATCAATAAGGAAGCCTTCGACCGGAAGGGGCTTGTATACGGCATGGGTCACGCCGTCTATTCCCTGTCCGACCCCAGAGAGCGGATTTTCAAGGGCTATGTGGAAAAGCTCGCCGCCGAAAAGGGGCGCGGGGACGACCTGACGCTGTACCGCAACGTGGAGGAGCTTGCCCCTCAGCTGATCGCGAAGCACCGGCGAATCTACAAGGGCGTCAGCCCCAATGTGGACTTTTACAGCGGCTTTGTCTACGACATGCTGGGAATTCCTCAGGAGCTGTACACAGCCATGTTCGCCGTGGCGAGGATCGTGGGTTGGAGCGCCCACCGGATCGAGGAGCTGATCTGCATGGATAAGATCATCCGTCCGGCGTACATGAGCGTCATGGAAGAACGGGAGTGATTTTGGCAGCATGGACTATTCGTTACTTGCCGGGCAGCTTCTCAATGTGCAGGCGAATCTCCTGCAGGTCCCGGCCTATCAGCAGCTTTCCAAGATGGTGCGGGGAGAGCTGTTCGTTCTGAACTATCTTGCCACCCACGAGACGGCGATCCATCCCAAGGAACTCAGCAAAAAGATGGCCGTCAGCACCGCCCGCATCACCTTTCTTCTGCATCACATGGAGGAAAAGGGACTGATCGCCCGCTCCTCCGATTTAAGCGACAACCGGCAGATTTTTGTCCGGCTGACGGAAAACGGGGTAAATGCGATACAGAAAGCCCGGGCGGAGGTCATCTCCCGGGTATCGTCCCTGCTGGAAGCACTCGGCCCGGAGGACGCCCGGGAATATATCCGCATTCAGGAAAAGATTCTGGACAATTTTCTGGGAAATCCCTGATACTAGTTTTCAATAAAACGGTTAAAAACCATTTTATTCGGCTGCTGTTTCAGCAGCCAGCGGCGTAGCCGTAAAAAATGTAAGTCCATACATTTCTCGCCGCCACCGGCGGCCTGCGAAGGATTCGCAGGATA
>ENA-OZGD01000052-OZGD01000052.1-human-gut-metagenome-genome-assembly--contig:-NODE-52-length-58944-cov-9.542495_pt1 | contig 58944 bp, 51 predicted proteins | sample MGYA00244653_ERZ653652 | MGnify/ENA primary metagenome ERZ653652 (study PRJEB26926, sample SAMN06164983) | human gut metagenome | biome: ENVO:00009003; feature: ENVO:2100002; material: ENVO:00002003... | reverse complement strand
GCCCTGTCCCGCCCTTGTCCCGGGAATTTCCCGTTGACAACCGGGACAGGGCGTGCTATATTGAGGGATAACAAAAGGCGTTGACGAGGAAGCCGCCTGCGGCAGGCAGCAGAGAGGAGCCCATCTTGGTGCAAGGGTCCCGGCTGAAAGCAGGATGCGTACCGCCTCCGAGCCGTCCGCCCAACGGGCCATGGCCCCAGTAGGCCGGACCGGGCCCTCCCGTTACAGAGGAGCTACGAGCGACGGGACCCGTGTCCCGTAAGCAGGGTGGAACCGTGGAGTAATGCCGATTACCCCACCCCTGAATCACTGTCAGGGGTGGGGATTTTTATTTTCCCGACCCCAATATCAAGGAGGAATCATCATGAGCGAAGAAAACAAGTACACCTTTGAAAACGAGGAATACCGCCGGACCTATTGGCACACCTGCTCCCACGTCCTGGCCCAGGCCGTCAAGCGCCTGCATCCGGAGGTGAAGCTGGCCATCGGCCCGTCCATCGAAAACGGCTTTTATTACGATCTGGACGCGCCCTTTGCCTTCACCCCCGAGGACCTGGCCGAGATCGAGGGCGAAATGCGCAAGATCTGCAAGGAGAAGCTGAAGCTGGAGCGCTTTGAGCTGCCCCGGGAGGAGGCCCTGCAATACATGGAAGATCGGCAGGAGCCCTACAAGGTGGAGCTGATCAACGACCTGCCCGCCGACGCCCACATCTCCTTCTATAAGCAGGGAGAGTTCGTGGACCTGTGCGCCGGTCCCCACCTGGATTCCACCGGCCGCATCAAGGGCAACGCCATCAAGCTGACCGCCTGCAACGCCGCCTATTGGCGGGGCGACAGCAATCGCCAGACCCTGCAGCGGATCTATGGCGTGGCCTTCCCCAAGAAGGAGGAGCTGGACGCCTATCTGGAGCGCATTGAGGAGGCCAAGCGCCGCGACCACCGCAAGCTGGGCAAGGAGCTGGGCCTGTTCATGATGACCGAGGAGGGCCCGGGCTTCCCGTTCTTCCTGCCCAAGGGCATGGTGCTGAAAAACACCCTGCTGGACTATTGGCGGCAGTGCCACAAGCGCTACGGCTATGTGGAGATCTCCACGCCTATCATCCTCAACCAGGAGCTCTGGCACCGCAGCGGCCACTGGGATCACTACAAGGACAATATGTACACCACCGTCATCGACGGCGAGGATTACGCCATCAAGCCCATGAACTGCCCCGGCGGCATGCTGGTTTATAAGAGCGAGCCCCATTCCTACCGCGACCTGCCCCTGCGCATGGCGGAGCTGGGCCTGGTCCACCGCCACGAGATGTCCGGCGCGCTGCACGGCCTGTTCCGCGTCCGCTGCTTCACCCAGGACGACGCCCACATCTTCATGACCCCCGACCAGATGAAAGACGAGATCAAGAACGTCGTGAAGCTGTTTGACGAGATTTACTCCACCTTCGGCCTGACCTATCAGATCGAGCTGTCCACTATGCCCGAGGACCACATGGGTGACGAGAAGGACTGGAAGTTCGCCGAGGATACCCTGCAGGCGGCCATCACCGAAATGGGCAAGGACTTCATCATCAACGCCGGTGACGGCGCGTTCTATGGCCCGAAGCTGGACTTCCATCTGGCCGATTCCCTGGGCCGGACCTGGCAGTGCGGCACCATCCAGCTGGACTTCCAGATGCCCGAGCGCTTCGACCTGGAGTATGTGGGCGAGGACGGCGAGAAGCACCGCCCCGTCATGATCCACCGGGCGCTGCTGGGCTCCATCGAGCGCTTCATCGGCGTCATCACCGAGCACTTTGCCGGCGCCTTCCCGGCATGGCTGTCCCCGGTGCAGGTCAAGCTCCTGCCCGTTACCGACCGGGCCATGGACTACGCCAAAAACGTCGCCGCCCAGCTGGACAGCCAGGGCTTCCGGGTGGAGGTAGACGGCCGCAACGAGAAGATCGGCAAGAAGATCCGGGAGGCCACCCTGGAGAAGATCCCCTTCATGCTGGTGGTGGGCGACCGGGATATGGAGGCGGGCACCGTGTCCGTCCGCACCCGCACCGGCGAGGACCTGGGGGCCATGTCCCTGGCGGACTTCGCCGCCAAGCTCCACGAGATCGTGGACTCCAAGGCAAGACAGTAAAAAAAGAACCCTTTTTCTCCGCCGCCCGGGGCTTCCCGGGCGGCGGAGCTGTTGCCTGCAAGGAGGCAACCAGTCCGGAAAATTTGTGGATTTTGTGATTTAGCCCTTGACATTCTCACAGATTTTGTTATAATAATCCATGCTGTTGTCGCAGCGGAATATATGCAGTGGTATCGAAGTGGTCATAACGAGCACGACTGGAAATCGTGTTGTCGTCAAAAGCGGCACGAGGGTTCAAATCCCTCCCACTGCGCCAGAGAAACCCCCGGAAAGCGGATGCTTTCCGGGGGTTTGATTTTGCCCGGCCCGGCAAATAAGCCATCCCCCGCCCTGCCAATCGGCAAGGCGGGGGATGCACTGTTCGGGTTATTCGCCGATGGGATCGTCGTCGGAGTCGTCGTGGACCGGCGCGCCGCCGCTGGCGGGCAGGGGCGCGATCAGGGTCCGGTACAGCCGCCGGAAGAACACCAGGGTCACCAGCAGGGAGGCGATCTCCGCCAGGGGATAGCTCCACCAGACCAGATCATCGTTGCCGATGGAATGGCCGTAGCGGGCCAGGACATAGGCAATGGGCACCAGAAACACCAGCTGCCGGATGATGGAGGTGGTCATGGAGTACACCGCTTTGCCCAGGGCCTGGAAGGAGCTGCCCAGGGCGATGCAGGCTCCGGCCATGCAGAAGCTCAGGGAGATGATCCGCAGGGCAGGGACGCCCACCTGGAGCATGGTGTCCGTGGCGTCGAAGATCTTCAGCAGAGGCCCGGGAATGGCCCAGAAGATGATCACGCCCAGCACCATGATGCAGGAGGCGTAGATGGTGCTGCGCTTGATGGTCTCCACCATCCGCAGCCGGTTCTGGGCCCCGTAGTTATAGGCCACGATGGGCACCACGCCGTTGTTCAGGCCGAACACCGGCATGAAGATGAAGCTGTTGAGCTTGAAGTAAATGCCGAAGGCCGTGGCTGCCGTCTCCTTGGCGGAGTGGTACGCGATGAGGATCTTGTTCATGCAGAAGGTCATCACCGAGCCGATGGCCACCATGATGACGCTGGGCAGGCCGATGGCGTAGATGTTGCCCACCAGCCGCCAGTTGGGCCGGAAGCCCCGGAATTGCAGGTGAATTTCCTTGTTCTTCTTCAGGTTGAAGATCAGCGCCAGGATACAGCCGCAGAACTGGCCGATGACCGTGGCCACCGCCGCGCCGGTAACGCCCATGTCCAGCACGAAGATAAAGATGGGGTCCAGCACGATGTTCACAATGGCGCCCAGACCCTGGGTATACATGGACAGGATGGACCGGCCGGTGCCCTGCAGCAGCCGCTCGAACATGATCTCGCAGAACAGGCCCAGGGAGCCGCAGCAGCAGACCAGCAGATAGTCCGTGCCGTTTTCCACAATGTAGTCGATCTGGGTCTGGGACCGGAAGAAGGGCCCGGCAAACAGCAGCGCCAGCACGGCGCAGATGGCAAAGCCCACCACCGCCAGGAACACGCCGTTGATGGCCACAGCGTTGGCCCGCTCCTGATCCTTGGCCCCCAGGGCCCGGCCCATCAGGGCGTTGACGCCCACGGCGGTGCCGGTGGCCAGACCGATCATCAGGTTCTGGGCCGGAAACGCCAGGGACACGGCGGTCAACGCCTGCTCACACACCCGGGACACGAACACGCTGTCCACGATGTTGTACAGGGCCTGCACCAGCATGGAGATGATAATGGGCAGGGACATGTTGATAATCAGCTTGGAAATGGGCATGGTGCCCAGCTTGTTTTCCTTTTCCATGGGACTATTCCCTCCTTGATTTCGATTCACAAAAGGATATTGTACCATAGCCTTGGACAAATGAAAACCCCCTGAAAGCCACATTTTCGTCGGCGTTTCAGGGGATTTTTTATTCATTTTGGAAACTTATTTCGCCCGTCGAAACAATTTCTCACTGGGTCACCAGATAGCTGCCGCTGTCGGGGGCGTAGGCGGTCATGGCCACCACCCGGGTGGCGGCGTCATAGCTTGTGGGCAGGGCCGAGGCGTCCGCCTCCGGCATGACATACACCCGGTCAAAGCAGGCCGTCAGCAGCTCCGGCGTCAGGCCGCTGTCCGCCGTGGGCGTCTCCCGCAGCACCACGGACAGCACCGTGCCCTCCGGCAGCTGTTTTTCCAGAGCCTGGGCAAAGTCCTTCAGCACCGCCGTCTTGTCGGCAGGCAGGTCCAGGGCCGTCTGGTCGCCGCTGGTGGGATACAGGAACCAATCCAGCAGGATCTCGTCAAAGCCCAGCCGGGCGCACTCCTCGGCCAGGTCCGTGATATACCGCAGGGTCTCCGGCTTGGTGGGGTCCAGCCAGCGGCGGCCGGAGCCGTCCCGGTACGGGACGCCCTCGGCGGTGCACAGGGCCGCCCGGTCCCCCATGGCGTCGGCATAGGCGTTGTCGCAGAAGCAGGCAAGCCTTGCCACGGTATAGCAGTCGCTGTCCAGAATGGTCTGGAGGTTCCGGCTGGTGGCATTGCCGCCGGTGAGGATGCCCTCCGGCAGGGACACCGCCGTGTGATAGGCCACGGAGCCGTCGTACATCTTCACGTTGACGGCCACGGCCTCCCGGCCCGTCAGCAGATAGCCGGGGTCGCCGCCCAGGCAGCCGTAGGGCAGCTCCCAGGCGTGGATGGCGTCCACCTTCTGCCGTTGCGGCTCCTCCCGGGTGATGTCCACGTCATCCGGCACAGGGGCGGGGTCCGGCTGGGGCTTCTCCGGCTCCTTCCGGGACCAGGGCAGCTCCAGATGGGCCTTGCCCTCATCGTCATACACCACATACTCCTGGGTCAGCAGATAGGCCACCGCCGCGATCAGCACCAGCACCAGCACGATGACCAGCGCCACCTTGCCCCGGGTGTTTCTTCCCCGGTAGCGATGATATCCCTTTGTGGTCATGGAGCGCACCTCCGTTCACGGAAAATTCAGGGCTGGATGCTGTCCAGCTGGCCCACCCGGCGGGCATGGCGTCCGCCCTCAAATTCGGTGTTCAGGAACACCTCCACAATGCGCTTGGCCAGGTTGGGGCCGGTGATGCCCGCGCCCAGGGCCAGCACGTTGGCGTCGTTGTGGCGGCGGGTCATTTCGGCGGACAGGGAGTCCGTGCAGTGGGCGCAGCGGATGCCCTTGACCTTGTTGGCGGCGATGGAAATGCCGATGCCGGTAGTGCAGATGACGATGCCCTTTTCGCATTCGCCGGAGGCCACCAGTCGGGCCACCTTCTCGCCATAAATGGGATAGTCCACGCTTTCGGTGGAGAAGCAGCCCACGTCCTCAAAGTCGATGTCGTGCTCCTCCAGCCAGATGAGAATGTCCTGCTTCAGCAGATAGCCGCCGTGATCGCAGCCGATGGCAATTTTCATGATTCGTTCTCCTCTCGGGTATCACAGGGCCTGAAACTGCGGCCGGCCCCGTTCAAATGTGGTGAAATAGCGGAAGCCGCAGGTCCGCAGAAGCTCCTGGCGCTGCCGGATGAAGCAGCCCACGTCCTCCGGCCGGTGGGCGTCGCTGCCCAGGGTGATGATCTCGCCGCCCAGACTGCGGTACAGCCGCAGAATATCCTCCCCCGGCAGGGGCTCGTTTCCCCGGTTGGTGTTGCACTCGATGCCCACCCCCTGGGGAATGATGGTGCGGAAGATCTCCTCCACCCGGTCCATGTGGCGGCGGAAGGTCATGTGCTCCCCGTGGTGCTCGTTGATATACCGCAGGGGCAGGGTCAGGTGGCCCAGCACCTGGAACCGGCCCCACCGGGCCAGGGTCAGCACGTCGTCCAGATAGCTGTCGATGACACTATCATAATACGCTTCGCTGCCTTTTTCAATATAGTACAGGTCCATGTTGGCAAACTTTTTTCCGCTCAGGTGCACGGAGCCGATGACAAAGTCCAGCTCCTCCCCGGCCAGAAGCCGGTCCGCCCGGTCGAAGCTCAGCTGGGCCTCTCCCAGCTCCGCCCCCCGCCGCAGGGTGATCCGGTCCCCCCACAGCGCCTGGGCCTCATGGAACTGCCGCCGGGACTCCTCCCAGTCGAAGTCGTCCCGGGGGGCCAGGGTGCCCCAGTGGATGGTGTCCACATGGTCGGTGATGCACAGCTCCCGCAGGCCCTGCCGGACGGCAGCCTCCGCCGCCTGGGCCATGGTCTGGCGCCCGTCCGGGGAGCAGGTGGAATGGACGTGATAGTCTGCAAGATACATGGCTTACTTCTTCTTTCCGAAAAAGCTGCGGCGCTTTTCGTAGTTGTTCTCGCCCAGGGTCTCGCTGAATTTCTTCAGGGCCTCCTTCTGCTCCCGGTTCAGGTCCCGGGGCGTCTCGATGGTGACGGTGACGTACTGGTCGCCCCGGCCCCGGCCGTTGAGAACGGGAATGCCCTTGCCCCGCAGCCGGAACACGGTGCCGGTCTGGGTGCCCTCGGGGATGGTGTATTTCACCCGGCCGTCGATGGTGGGGATCTCCAGCTCCGCGCCCAGCACCGCCTGGGTGAAGGTGATGGGGGCCTCACAGAACACGGAGGTGCCCTCCCGGCGGAAGATCTCGTGGGGCCGCACCATCACGGTAATCAGCAGGTCGCCGCTGGGGCCGCCGTTGGAGCCTGCGTGGCCCTGGCCCCGCAGGGAGATGGTCTGGCCGTTGTCGATACCGGCGGGGATGTTCACCTGAATGGTCCGGCGCTTGCGGATGCGGCCGCTGCCGTGACAGTCGGGGCAGGGCTGGTGAATGATCTTGCCGGTGCCCCGGCACTTCTGGCAGGGGCCCTGGCTCTGCATGACGCCGAAGGGCGTCCGCTGGGCCTGGGTCACGGTGCCGGTGCCATGGCACTCGGGGCACACCTCCGGCGTGGTGCCATGGGCGCAGCCGTTGCCTTTGCAGGTGGGGCAGGACTCGCTGCGGTCCACCGTCACGGATTTCTCGCAGCCGAAGGCCGCCTCCGTGAAGTCCACGGACACGCTGGCCCGGATGCTCTCGCCCCGGCGGGGTCCGTTGCGCCGCTGCTGGCCGCCGCCGAAGCCGCCGCTGAAGAAGCTGCCGAAAATGTCGCCCAGGTCGCCGAAGTCGAAGCCGCCTGCCCCGTATCCGCCGCCCTGGCCCGCGCCATAGTTGGGGTCCACCCCGGCGAAGCCGAACTGGTCATATTTCTGGCGCTTATCGGGATTGGACAGCACCTCGTTGGCCTCGTTGATCTCCTTGAACTTCTCCTCGGCCTCCTTGTCGCCGGGGTTCATGTCCGGGTGATACTTCCGGGCCAGCTTTTTGTATGCTCTTTTGATCTCGTCCTCGCTGGCGCCCTTTTCCACGCCCAGGACCTCGTAATAATCGCGTTTCTCTGCCATAACGGCCCGCTCCCTTCTCTGGGTCTTCTATCCCTGAACACCACAGGAAGGGACAGGAAGCCCTGCCCCTTTCCGGTGGTGAAATTTCACTTATTTATTCTTGGTGTCGTCGTCATCCACGACCTTGTAGTCGGCGTCGTAATACTGGCCGCCCTGGTCACCCTGGGCGCCGCCCTGCTGACCGGCCTGGGCGGGGTCGCCCTGGGGCGCCTGCTGCTGATACAGCTTCTCGCTCATCTTGTAGAACAGCTGGGTCAGCTCCTCGGTGGCGGCCTTGATGGCGTCGGTGTCCTCGCCCTTCAGGGTCTCCTTCAGCTTGTCGATACCGGCCTGGATGGGGGCCTTCTCGCTTTCGGGCAGCTTGTCGCCCACCTCGCTGAGGGTCTTTTCGGACTGATAGACCATCTGGTCGGCCTGGTTGCGGACCTCTACCTTCTCCTTGATCTTGGCGTCCTCGGCGGCATACTGCTCGGCCTCCTTCACGGCCTTCTCGATGTCGTCCTTGCTCATGTTGGAGGAGGAGGTGATGGTGATGTGCTGCTCGGTGCCGGTGCCCAGGTCCTTGGCGGACACGTTGACGATGCCGTTGGCGTCGATGTCGAAGGTCACCTCGATCTGGGGCACGCCGCGGCGGGCCGGAGCGATGCCGTCCAGGTGGAAGCGGCCCAGGCTCTTGTTGGCGGCGGCCATCTCCCGCTCGCCCTGCAGCACGTTGACCTCCACGGAGGTCTGGTTGTCGGCGGCGGTGGAGAAGATCTGGCTCTTCTTCACGGGGATGGTGGTGTTGCGCTCGATCAGGCGGGTGCACACGCCGCCCATGGTCTCGATGCCCAGGGACAGGGGGGTCACGTCCAGCAGCAGCAGACCCTTGACGTCGCCGGTCAGCACGCCGGCCTGCAGGGCCGCGCCCATGGCCACGCACTCATCGGGGTTGATGCCCTTGAAGGGCTCGTTGCCGGTGAAGTTCTTCACGGCCTCCACCACGGCGGGGATACGGCTGGAGCCGCCCACCATCAGGACCTTGGACAGGTCGGAGGGCTTCAGACCGGCGTCGGACATGGCCTGGCGCACGGGGCCCATGGTGGCGTCCACCAGATGGCCGGTGAGCTCGTTGAACTTGGCCCGGGTCAGGGTCACGTCCAGGTGCTTGGGGCCGGTGGCGTCGGCGGTGATATAGGGGAGGTTGATGTTGCTGGTGGTCACGCCGGACAGCTCGATCTTGGCCTTCTCGGCGGCCTCCTTCAGGCGCTGCATGGCAACCTTGTCGCCGGACAGGTCGATGCCCTCGGTGCGCTTGAACTCGCTGACCAGGTACTTCATGATGCACTGGTCGAAGTCGTCGCCGCCCAGCCGGTTGTTGCCGGCGGTGGCCAGAACCTCGATGACGCCGTCGTCGATCTCCAGAATGGACACATCGAAGGTGCCGCCGCCCAGGTCATACACCATGATCTTCTGGGCCTGCTCCTTGTCCACGCCATAGGCCAGGGCCGCGGCGGTGGGCTCGTTGATGATACGCTTCACGTCCAGACCCGCGATCTTGCCGGCGTCCTTGGTGGCCTGACGCTGGGCATCGGTGAAGTAGGCGGGGACGGTGATAACGGCCTCGGTGACGGTGCTGCCCAGATAGGCCTCTGCGTCGCTCTTGAGCTTCTGCAGGATCATGGCGCTGATCTCCTGGGGAGTGTAGGACTTGCCGTCGATGCTGACCCGGTGGTCGGAGCCCATCTCGCGCTTGATGGAGGAGATGGTGCGGTCGGGGTTGGTGATGGCCTGGCGCTTGGCCACCTGGCCCACCATGCGCTCGCCGGTCTTGGAGAAGGCCACCACGGACGGGGTGGTGCGGTTACCTTCCGCGTTGGGAATGACAACTGCCTCGCCGCCCTCCATGACGGCTACGCAGGAATTGGTGGTGCCAAGGTCGATACCGATAACTTTAGACATAATAATTGCCTCCTGAATATATGAAATAAAATTTGTTTACAAGGGTCAGTCCATCGGATACTCGGGGATCACGATGGCGGCGATGATATAGCCCAGCACGCCGCTGCCGCCCAGCAGGCTGAACAGCACCCAGGCCAGACGGATGATGGTGGGGTCCATATTGAAATACTCGGCGATCCCGGCGCACACGCCGGAGATCATCCGGTTATCCCGGCTTTTATAAAGTTTTTTTCCGTTCATAGCACATGCTCCTCTCAATTAGCAACCTTTACCATGGCGAACCGCAGGATCTTGTCGCCCAAAGCGTATCCCTGCTGGAATACCTCCACCACAGTGTTCTCCCCGGCCGACTCATCCTCCACATGCATCACGGCGTTGTGGCGGGCGGGGTCAAAGGGCTGGCCCAGGGCCTCGATCTGCTGCACACCCAGCTTTTCCAGCACGGTCATGAACTGCTTGCAGATCATCTCCATGCCCTGGCGGTGGGGGTCCCCCTCCTCGAACTGGGCCAGGCCCCGCTCCAGGTTGTCCAGCACCTCCAAAAAGGGCTTCACGGTGTCGGCCTTGGCGTCGCCGTAGAGGCTTTCCTTCTCCTTGGCGGTGCGCTTGCGGAAGTTGTCGTATTCCGCTGCCAGCCGCAGATATTTGTCGCTGGCGTCGGACACCATCTTGGCCAGCTGTTCCATTTTCTCCATCTGGTCCCGGGTGACGGTGAAGGTCTCCTCCGCCGTTTCCGGAGACGGCTCCTGCTGGGGCTGGGTCTCCGGGGTGTCCGTGTTTTCCTGTTCCTGCTTGTTTTCCTGATTCACATTCTCGCTCATGTTTCCTGGTCCTCCTTGGGGGGCAGCTGGTTCTTCCCGAACATGCGGCCCAGGCTCTCGGCAAAGTAGCTCAGGCGCGCCGCCACGGTGGCGTAGTCCATCCGGGTGGGTCCGACCACGCCCACCAGGCCCCGCATATTGTCTCCGATGTCATAGCTGGCCACCACCACGCTGCTGTCCCGCAGGGCCTCGTTGAGATTTTCGGGGCCGATGAGGATCTGCACCGGGCCGCCCTCCGTGGGCGCGGGCAGCTGTTCTTTATTGTCCACCATAAAGGTCATCAGGTCGTGGGCCTTGTCCGCGTCCCGGTATTCCGGGAACCGCAGGAACTCCTTGGCCCCGCCGGTAAAGACCTCCTGGCTGTTGGCTTCCTTCAATAGCCGTCCGGCATATTCCACCACCTGGTTCAGCGGCAGGAACCACTGGCCGGGCACCTGCTCCGACAGGCTCATCAGCCGGCCGTTCATGTCCTCCGGCCCGATGCCTGTGAAATGGGTGTTCAGCAGGTGGCTCATGTCCGGCAGGCCCCCGTCGGCCACCGGCAATTGCAGGGGCAGCAGCTGGCTTTTCACCTGGCTGTCCGACAGCATCACCACGGCAATGAAGCTGCTCTGGTCCACGGGGATCAGCTCAAAGCGCCGCACGGTGGCGGCGGTTTTGTGGTCCGCCACGGCGTAGGCGGGATAGCCCACAAAGGACGAGACCATCTGGCCCGCCCGGGCCATGACCTGGTCCGTTCCCGCCAGCTTCTCGGCCAGAGAGGCGTTGAGCTTTTCCTCCTCCTCCCGGCTCAGGGACCGGCGCTCCATCAGCTCGTTGACATACAGCCGGTAGCCCTTGGCGGAGGGGACCCGTCCGGCGGAGGTGTGGGGCTGTTCCAGATAGCCCATCTCCGTCAGGTCCGCCAGCTCGTTGCGGATGGTGGCGGAGCTGATCTTGCCAGGCATCCTCTGGGCGATGGCCTTGGAGCCCACCGGTTCCGCCGCCGCCACATATTCCTCCACCACGATCTTCAGTATCTGTCTTTTTCGATCGGTCAATTCCATATCGTTTTCTCCGTTAGCACTCCAACTTCCTGAGTGCTAAGCGCAGTTTACCACCCCCTGCCGCCCTTGTCAAGTGGAAGCCTTTGAATTATTTGTAAACAAAGCCGGTTTTCCGCCGGGGAAATCGCCGAAGCGCCGCCGGTGGCGGATGAAGCAAGGCGATTTCGAGGAAGTGCCCCGACTGGCGGGCATGACACAATGCCTGCCAGTCGGCTGGCACGATGGTGGGCAGACGCGGGCCCCGCCCTACAGGAACGGGGGGACCGGCAGGCCGTCCGTAGGGCCCGCTGCCCTCAGCGGGCCGCGTCACCCTGGGAACAGGGCGATTTCTCCCTTGTGGTGTCACGGCAGGGATACTTTTTGACAAGCAAAAGAGGAACGGCGCAGCCGTTCCTCTTTTGCTATTTGTATTATTATATGCGAATATTACGCTTCGTATCAGAAGCTGACGTTCTCCGGGTCCGGCTTCTGGCAGGGCTTCACGCCGGTGACGTACAGCACCGGGCCCTCGCCGTCGTAGGCCTGGCACTGCTCCTTCTTCACGGTGGCCTGGATCTCCACCCACTGGCGGTTCTTGAACTTCTCCAGTCCCTCCCCCTTGCACACCAGGGCCAGGAACTGCATATCGTTGTTGCAGCACACCATGGCGAAGCGGCCGGGGCAGTGGATCCCCGGGAACTTCTTGGAGTGGCACATCAGCGCCTTATACCGCACGGTGACGCCGTCGTAGCGCTGGGGGTTGTCCATCATGTCCACATACCAGATGCCGTAGTCGTTGTCCGGCACGTCCAGGTGGCCGCCGGACAGGTCAAAGGGGGACATATCGTCGGTGACGTAGTCCTCGCTGGTGCCGTCGGTGTTCTCCAGATAGATGTCCGCCCGGCGGTTCACCATCCGCAGGTTCCGGCCCCGCAGGGCCTTGCGCAGCTCCTCATTGCAGCGGTTGAAGATGATCATGTCCGCGTTGAGAATTTTTTCCATCATCAGCTGGCCCATGTTCCGCAGATACGGCTCAAAGGTGGTGGCGTCCACCAGGCACATGATCTGATACAGGATCCAGTTGGCAGGCAGACCCTCCCGGTACAGGGGCTCGAAGCTCCACATGCCGTTGAACTCGATGATCACCTGCTTGGGCCGGTACTGCTTTTCCAGCTTTTTGAAGAACTCCGGCGTCAGCTGGGCGGGATCGTCCACGGTGTAGGTGAAGACGTTGAACAGCGCCTTGGGGTCATACTCCGTCTCCCCCTCCTCGCAGCACAGCAGCAGCGTCCGGTCCTCGGCGGCGAAGCCGTCCTTCAGGATGCCGTTGATGAAGTCGGTTTTTCCGGCGTCCAGAAAACCGGTGATGAGATATACAGGAATGTCCATAGGCGTCTCCTTACAGGCCGAACAGGGTCTTCAGGCCGTCCTCCTTCAGCTGGGAGCCGATGACGCACAGGCGGCCGGTGTAGTCGGCGGCGCCATAGCGCACCTCGTGCTCCTGGGGCACATAGTCAAAGTGCAGCCACTGGCCGTCGGCGGCGGGCACAATGCCCTTGGCCCGCAGGATGGCGCCGTATTCGCCGGAATCCAGGGCCGTCAGAATGCGGTCGATATCCGCCTGGGTAAACTGCTTGGGGGTCTCCGCGCCCCAGCTGGTGAACACCTCGTCGGCGTGGTGGTGATGGTGGTGGCAGGAGCAGGCGGGGTCGTCGCACTCGCCCTCGCCGTGATGATGGTGGTGATGCTCGTGCTCTTCATCCTCATGGTGATGGTGGCAGCAGTGCTCATGGCCGTCCTCGTCATCGTGGTCATGATGATGGTGATGCTCATGCTCGTCGTGGCCGTCATCGTCGTCATGCTCGTGATGATGGTGATGGTGCTCGGCCTCCTCGGCCTCGTGCTCGGCCCGCATCTTCTCCAGCAGCTCGTCGGCCAGGGACACCTTCTCCACGGCGGCCAGAATGGTCTTGCCGTCCAGCTGGTCCCAGGGGGTGGTCAGGATGGCGGCGGTGGGGTTCTTCTCCCGCAGCAGGGCCGCGGCGGCCTCCAGCTTCTCCTGGGTCAGCTTCTGGGTCCGGGACAGGATGATGGTGCCGGCAGACTCGATCTGGTTGTTATAGAACTCGCCGAAGTTCTTCATATACACCTTCACCTTGCCGGCATCGGCCACGGTGACAAAGGAGTTCAGCTTCATATCCGGAATATCCGCCACGGTGTTCTCCACCGCCACGATGACGTCGCTGAGCTTGCCCACGCCGGAGGGCTCGATGAGGATGCGGTCCGGCTGGAACTGCTCCTTTACCTCCCGCAGGGCCTTGCCGAAGTCGCCCACCAGGGAGCAGCAGATGCAGCCCGAGGACATTTCGGAGATCTGGATCCCCGCGTCCTTCAAAAAGCCGCCGTCGATGCTGATCTCGCCGAACTCGTTTTCGATGAGCACCAGCTTCTCGCCCTGATATGCCTCCTTCACCATCTTCTTGATGAGGGTGGTCTTACCTGCGCCCAGGAAACCGGACACGATGTCAATTTTTGTCATAACAGTACCTTCTTTTCTTCTCCCGCCGGGCGGGACATATTCTTTCTCCTATATCATAGCCTATTTTTTCAAAATTGCAAGGGGAGGGGAAAAAATTCACATTTCCGTCCGCATCACCGGCGGTTTGTCCCGCTTTTGCCGGGTTTTGTCCCGATTTTTCGGCGGGACAGGCCGGGACAGAAACAAAAGGGTAGCCATCCGGCGAAAAATACGGTATAATGGGGGAAAATCCAAAAAGTGAGGTATTTCCCCTATGTCCGTGAATCAGCAGCAGACCGGCGAATGGGCCCCCGATTGGGCTCCGGAAGCAGAGCCGGAATATACCCCCCGGCCCCGGCGCAGCCGGAAGCAGCGCCGCCCCCGGTGGCCGGGGATCGCCCTGGCTCTGGTGTGCCTGGCCACCATTGCCGCCCTGGTGTGGCACTTCACCCGGCAGCAGGCAAAGCCCCTGGAGACGGCGGCGGGCTATATCGCCTCGGCGTCGGAAACGGCCCCCCTGTACGATGAGGAGGGCGCCGTTCTGGAGCAGCTGATCCGGGGCAGTCAGGTGACTTATGTGGTGGAGGAGGCCAGTGATGACCACCCGGACCAGGTTCGGGTGCCCCGGGAGGACGGCAGCTTCGGCTGGCTGGACCGGGCCAACCTCACCAGTGACGTCAGCGCGGTGGTGACGCTGGAGACGGTGTATGTCCGCCGGGCCCAGAACCTGACGGACGGGGACGGGAACCCCACCGGCCCCCTGGTGCTCCGGGGCCAGGCCCTGACCGTTACCGGCTACCGGGGACTGGCGGAGGACGGCAGCGTGGCCTATTACCAGGCGGAGGGGGGCTGCATCCCCGCCCGGTATGTCCGGCTGACGGAGGAGGAGGCCGCCGCGGCCTATGACGCGGATATGGCCCAGTTCCACGCCGACCGGGGCGACAGCTATGGCGGCGGCGACGCGGCGGGGCTGGACTATGACGCCTATGAAAAGCCCAAGTTCGAGAATAACGTCATGCCCGGCACCGTGAAGGACCTGTATCTGAACAATGAGGCCATCCGGAATCCGGAGGCCTACATTGCCGTGGCCGACGGCTGCGGCATCAACGCCTTTGTGGTGGACGTGATGGACGGTGGGGCCATTGGCTACGCCTCCCCGGTGATGCAGCAGTATTCCCCCAGCGCCTACGAGGACGCCTACAACACCTTAGAGGACTATCAGGCGGCGGTGCGGAAGCTGAAGGACGCCGGGTACTATGTCATCGGCCGGATCACCGCCTTCAACGACCCCAACCTGGCCACGGACCACCCGGAGTGCGTGGTGGCGGACCTGGACGGCAATTCACTGAAGATCGGCGGCATGTACTGGCCCAGCGTATACAGCCGCGATGTGTGGCAGTATAAGGTGGACCTGGCCCTGGAGGCCGCCCGGACCATGGGCTTCAACGAAATTCAGTTCGACTATGTCCGCTTCCCGGACGGCACCTGGGACTATGACGAGGCGGGCACCATTGACTACCGCAACATCAATGACGAGAGCAAGGCCCAGGCGGTGCAGCGGTTTTTGCAGTATGCCGCCGACCGGCTCCATGAGGCGGGGGTGTATGTCTCGGCAGACGTGTTCGGCGAGTGCGCCGAGAAATACGTCACCGCCTATGGCCAGTACTGGGCCGCCATCAGCGGCGTGGTGGACGCCATCAGCGCCATGCCGTACCCGGACCATTATTCCGCCTCCGGCAGCTGGCTGCCCTGGGAGCATCCCTATGAGACCATGAAAACCTTCGGCGAAAAGGCCGCCGCCCGCCAGCAGGAGACCCCCTCCCCTGCCGCGGTGCGCACCTGGATCCAGTGCTACAACGCCATCCGGGAGCCCTATAACACCTATGGCCCCGATGAGATCGCCGCCCAGATCCGGGCCCTGACCGAAACCGGCAACACCGGCGGCTACATGACCTGGAATGCTGCGTCCAGCCTGGATAAGTACCGCTATGTCAGCGGGGCGTTTGAATAAAGCAGAAAATGGGATTTGATGGAGGAAGTAAGTATGCTAAACAACATAGAGTTCGACCTTTGGGCTGATGGCTATGACAAAACTGTTGGCATTTCTGATGAGGAAAACACATACCCTTTTGCCGGTTATAAAAAGGTTCTTGGGTTCATTTTTCAGGCCATAATGAGAGCTGAAAATGCCGCCGTGCTGGATATTGGATTCGGAACAGGCACATTAACGACAAAACTATACGAGCGAGGCTGTTCCATTTATGGGCAGGACTTTTCATCAAGAATGATTGCGTTGGCGTCTGAGAAAATGCCAAATGCGCATTTATATCAGGGGGACTTTTCAAAAGGGCTTGTCGAACCATTGCGTAACTTTCGTTATGATTATATTGTTGCGACATACTCTCTACATCATTTGACGGATGCGCAAAAGAACGACTTTCTGTTAGACTTGCGTAACTACTTAAAAGAATCCGGTAAAATTATTATCGGCGATGTTGCCTTTGAAACACGAAAGGACTTAGAACAGTGTAAATTGAAGGCAGGAGACACATGGGATAATGATGAAATCTACTTTGTCGTTGAGGAACTGAGAAAAGATTTTCCAGACCTTTCATTTACACAAATGTCCGATTGCGCAGGCGTCCTGATTTTGGACTGACAACTTCAAGTTTGCCGGTTATCTTCAACAGGGCGTTTGAATAAGGCGGAAAATGGGATTTGACGGAGGTGCTTGACGTGGAGATATCCGAATTTTCAAAAACCTATCAGGTGCGGAGGTTGGGCCGGGATGACGTGGACGCCATCTATGAGCTGTGCCGCGAAAACCGGATTTTTTACCGGTATCATGAGCCCTTTGTGACAAAAGAGAGCATACTGGACGACATGGAGGCCCTGCCGCCGGGAAAAAGCCGCGAGGACAAATATTACGTCGGCTTTTTCGACGGCGGGTCCCTGGCGGCCATTATGGACCTGATCCTGGGCTATCCCGAGAAAAAAACTGCCTTCATCGGCCTGTTCATGACCGACGTGCGGTATCAGCACCGGGGCGTGGGTTCACAGATCGTCAGCGGGCTTGCGGCGTATCTTTCCTCCTGCGGCTGCGAAAAAATACGCCTGGGGGTGGACAAGGGCAATCCCCAGAGCCATGCTTTCTGGACGAAAAATCGTTTCCAGACCATAGGCGAGGCCCGGTACATTGTCATGGAGCGGGAGATATGACGCACAGGCGGGAGAGCCGGAAACAGGAAGAGAAAAGATGCTGCTGAAAATCACAGACGGTCAGGCGCTGGACGAGAGAAAGCTGATGGATGTCTACGCCGAAAGCAACCTGGAAAACACGGACTTTTTCTGCCCGGAGGAGCCGGACAAGGAGGCGGCCGTCCGCATGGTGGAGTCCGGATTTCTGGACTTTCTGAAAAACGAGTTCTTCAAGGAGCCGGAGGCCGTTTTCTGGGTCCTTGAGGCGGACGGCGTGTGGGTCAGCGCCCTGAGGATCTGTAGGATTCCGGAGGGGCCGTATTACCTGGAGGCCCTGGAGACGCGCCCGGACCGGAGACGGCAGGGATACGGCCTCCGGCTCCTTTCGGAGGTCCTGGACGCAATGAAGGCGGAGGGGCCGTTCCGGCTCTGCGACTGCGTGGGGAAAAAGAACGCCGCATCCCTGAAGGCCCACGAAAAATGCGGCTTCCGTATCGTGTCGGAAAAGGGCTGCGATTATCTGCACCGGGAGGCGGATGACCGGGATTTCGGGCTGGAATACCGCTATGAAAGGCCGTGACGGCTTTGAACAACAAAAGCACCAGGCAGGGGCAGGCCCTGTCTGGTGCTTTTACTATGCAATCACCCGTGCATGGGGCAGCCGTGGGAGGTGGGTCCCCGGCGCTGCGCCCGGACCTGGATCATCTCTCCGGCGATGCTGACGGCGATCTCCTCCGGCGTCACCGCCAGGATGGGGGTGCCGATGGGGGTGTGCACCAGGGCAATGGCCTCCTCCGGAACGCCCGCCTCCCGGAGCCGCTGGTTCACCGACGCAGTTTTGCGACGGGAGCCGATGACCCCCACATAGGCAAAGTCCCCCCGAAGGGTCTGCTCCTCCACCTGGAAATCCCGGACATGGCCGCTGGTCATGATGACCACAAAGTCCTCGTCGGTGATGGTCAGATAGTCGCTGATGCGGGTAAAGTCCCCGCAGATCACCTGCTCCGCCGTGGGGAACAGCCGGGTGTTGGCCAGCTCCGGCCGGTCATCGAACACCACCGGGCGGAAGCCGATGGTGGTCAGCAGGGGGCACAGGGCCTGGGAGATATGCCCCGCGCCGAACAGCAGGGCCCGCTGGCCGATGGGCAGGGGCAGGGAGATATACCCCGCCGCCATGGAGAAGCCCGGGGTCCGCAGGGCCTGGGCGGTATCCTCCGGCAGGCTGCCGGAAACCACGCTCTCCCGGTCCAGCAGCGCCGGGGCGGAGCCGTTCTCCGCCAGCACCAGCCAGCCGGCGGTGTGGCGGTTCAGCAGGGCCAGGGCCCGGCTGGCGGTTTCGCTCCAAGTGGGGTCCTCCGCCGGGATAAACTGGAAATGGGCGGTAACGTCGCCGCCGCAGACCATGCCGATGTCCCGCTCCGGGGCCTGGTGCAGGGGGAACTCCCGGATGCAGGAGCGGCGCTGGGCCAGCAGCTGCTGGCTCAGCTGGATGCTGCGGCCCTCCACCGCGCCGCCGCCGATGGTGCCCACCAGGCGGCCCTCCGCCCCCACCAGCATCTGTGCCCCGGCCTTCCGGGGGGCGCTGCCCCGGTCGGCGATGAGGGTCACCAGCACCGTGTCCCGGTGCTTTTCCACCTCGTAAAACAGCTGGGAGAAAATCTGCTCCATGGGGTCAGCTCTCCTTCCAGGCCCGGGTCTCGGCCAGCAGCCACTGACGCCAGGCATCCACGCCCAGGCCGGACTTGGCGGAGATGGGGAAAATCTTCAGATTGGGGTTGCGGCGGTGGGCGTACTCCACCACCTTGTCCATGTCGAAGTCGAAATAGGGCAGCACGTCGATCTTGTTGATGATCAGAGCGTCGCACACCGTGAAGATCAGGGGGTATTTCAGGGGCTTGTCGTGGCCCTCCGGCACAGAGAGGATCATGGCGTTCTTCACGGCGCCGGTGTCGAACTCCGCCGGGCACACCAGATTTCCCACGTTCTCCAGCACCACCAGGTCCAGGTCCTCCGTCCCCAGCTCCTGCAGGCCCTGCTCCGTCATGCCGGCGTCCAGGTGGCACATGCCGCCGGTGTGCAGCTGGATGGAGCGGACCCCTGCGCCCGCCATAGCGGCGGCGTCCACGTCGGAGTCGATGTCGGCCTCCATAACGCCGATGCGCAGCTGATCCTTCAGCCCCTCCACGGTGCGCAGCAGGGTGGTGGTCTTGCCGCTGCCGGGGGAGGACATCAGATTCAGCAGAAAGGTCCCCTGGCCCTTCAGCTGTTGGCGGACCCGGTCCGCCTCCCGGTCATTATCGGCGAAAACGCTTTCCTTTACCTGGATGATCTTGTATTGGTCCATAAGAGCACCTCATTTCTGTGGATTTTTCAGCAGTATAGCATATTCATCATGAATATGCAAATGTTCCGACAGAAAATGTGGAAATTTACCAAAAAAGGTTTGCCTTACCCACCGGTTTGGGGGTATAATGGAGGGAGACGAAGGAGGCAGATAGCATGATCTCGACAAAAGGGCGGTATTCCATCCGGATCCTTTTGGACCTGGCGGAGCATCGCAACGGCGGTTACATCCCCATGAAGGAGGTCGCTGCAAGGCAGGACATCTCGCTGAAATATATTGAGAAGCTGATGCCTGCCCTGAAGGCCGCCGGTTTCATTGAGAGCGTTCACGGCATCGGGGGTGGGTATCGCCTGGCCCGGGAGCCGGAGACGTACACCCTGTGGGACATTCTGCTGCGGTCCGAGGGCGATCTGGCCCCGGTGAGCTGCCTGAAGGACGGGGCCGGCGCCTGTGCCCGGGCGGCCGACTGCCGGACGCTGCCGGTGTGGGAGGGGTATTACCGGGTGACCCGGGAATACTTCTCCGGCGTGACCCTGGCAGACCTGATGTCCCTGCCCCAGGGGGACAACTACGTCATCTGAACCTGCGCCGCCCGGCCCGGGACTGCCCATCCCCGGCCGGGCGGCGCAGTTTTCCCGGTTCCGACAAAAAAAGCGGTTGCAAAACCGCCGGGAGTCTGTTATAATCAGCAGGTAACGGTTCGCAGGGTTAGTACATCGGTAGTACATCGGCTTCCCAAGCCGAGGAGGCGGGTTCGATTCCCGTACCCTGCTCCAAAAAGAAATCACCATCCTTGAGGGATGGTGATTTCTTTTTGTGACATTGGTTTTGCCGCTCCCGGATCAGTAGTATATCCGGCGGCTGCCGGAGACGGTCTCCCGGGTGCAGTAGTCGATCCAGGCCACGGCGGCGGAGAGGTCCCGGTCCCGGATGTGGCGGCACAGGCGGACGCTGGTCTCATAGAGCATGGAAACGCCGTTGAGGGCGCAGAACCGCTCCCACAGCACCAGCACCGAGGAATAGAAGGACCGGAAGATCAGGGGCAGCAGGGTGTTGCCCGACTGCATGGCCAGCTCATGCTGGAAGGCAAAGGCCGCCTCCGCCGCATGGCGGTTGTCCCCGGCCTCCCGGATGGCCTCCGCCGCCCGGAACAGGGCAGCGATGTCCTCCTCCGAGGCGCAGGCGATGATCCCCGCCGCCGCCAGCTTGTCCAGGGCGTCCCGGACCTCCAGAATGGAGCGGATCTCCTCGTTGCGCAGGTGGCCCCGGTTATAGGTCATGATGGATTTCAGGGTGTCCAGGGTCCCGGCCCGGCGATAGTCCGTGACGAAGGTGCCCACCCGGGGCCGGACCTCTAAAAACCCCCGGCGCTCCAGCTCCGCCACGCCGCTGTTGACCACCGCCCGGCTGACGCCCATGGACTGGGCCAGCTGGCGCTCCGGCGGCAGCTCCCCGGAGAGGATCATGGCCTCGATGTGGGTGATGAACAGGTCCTTCAGCGATGGGGACACCAGCTTTTCAAACTCCATACGCGCTTCCTCCTCTGGCTGTGGTATGGCCACATACCACAGCTGATTTTGGTTCCATTATATCCGCTTTTTCCGGCTTTTTCAACACTTTCTTCCGTGTGACAGTTGACTTTTTAAGGAAACCTGTGCTATATTGGCGACATAGCCGATGGTCTGGGCTTCTCTGGCTGGACCAGGCGGCTGAGCTTAGGAGACAGAAAATTTTTTAGGAGGAATGGACATGTTATTCCAGATCTATGGCGAGACCGCCCTGTACCAGCTGCTGGGCTTTGTGCTGGTGTTTACGGGGCTGGTGCTGGCCAACGAGTTCGCCCGCCGCACCAAAACCGGCGGCATCATCTGCTTTCTGGTGCTGCCCGCCGTGCTGACGGTGTATTTCATCGCCATCGCCATCGGTGCACAGGCCGGCGCGGAGTGGGCCCTGAACAACCAGACCTACACCAACATGAACAGCTGGTTCCACTATGCCAAGCTGTACGCCGCCACCGCCGGGTGCATCGGCTTCATGATGCTCAAGTATAAGTGGAGCATCGGCAAGACGGAGTGGTTCAAGGTGTTCCCCTTCGCCATTGTGGCCATCAATATTCTCATCGCCGTGGCCAGCGACTTCGAGTCCGGCATCCGGGGCGCCATGGCCCTGAAGGAGTTCGGCGACCGTTGGTGGCTGTCCTCCGAGAACGTGTGGCTGTACGGCGGCTGGTGGAACTGGGTCAACGGCATCGCCGGTATCGTCAACATCTTCTGCATGACCGCCTGGTGGGGTATCTATTCCTCCAAGGATCAGAAGGATATGCTGTGGCCCGACATGACCTGGTGCTACATCCTGGCCTATGACCTGTGGAACTTCGAGTATACCTACAACTGCCTGCCCACTCACTCCTGGTACTGCGGCCTGGCCCTGCTGCTGGCCCCCACCTTTGCCAACCACTTCTGGAACAAGGGCGGCTGGATCCAGAACCGGGCCAACACCCTGGCCCTGTGGTGCATGTTTGCCCAGGTGTTCCCCCTGTTCCAGGATGACAGCGTGTTCAGCACCATCACCTCCGCCTATGCCAACGGCTTCATGGATCCCGCCATCCGGCCCACGGCGGCCAATCCCACGGCCCAGGGCGTGATCTCCATCGTGGCGCTGGTGGTGAACGTGGTGATCCTGGCCAGCATCATCAAGCGGGCCAAGGCACAGAAGAAGAACCCCTACAAGCAGGAGATCTTCACCGATCAGAGAGACTTCCGGGAGGCCATGGAGAGAGCCTGAAGATGAATCCGGCTGTTGGGACCCTCTTTCAGCCGAAGATTTATACGAGAAAAGCACGGCTTGCGCCGTGCTTTTCTTGATACTGTCAAAAATGGGCTTCGCCCATTTTTGACAAAAGGCTTGCAGTCTGCGAGGCTTTTTTGCCCCGCCCTGCGGAGGGACGGCGGTAGGGTCAGCGGATGGCGGTGACAGTGTAGCCCTTGTCCTCCACGGTGCGGCGCAGGACGTCGTCCTCCACCGGGCCGGTGAGGGTCACCACAGCGGTGCCGGTCTGGTGGCTCACCTGAGCCTCCTGAACCTGGGTCAGAGCCTCCAGGGCGGTGCGAACGGTGGCCTCGCAGTGGGGGCACATCATGCCCTTGATCTCCAGTGTCTTTTCCATAGCTTGTTCCTCCTTGATCTCGTTGTTCAGATGATAGGTTCTCTTATGATCGTGCCGGTTATCCCGGAGCTTGAACAGATTCAGCCGCAGGGCGTTGGACACCACGCAGAAGCTGGAAAGGCTCATGGCTGCCGCGCCGAACATAGGATTCAGGGTCAGGCCCAGGGGGATGAACACCCCGGCGGCCAGGGGTATGCCGATGGCATTGTAGAAAAATGCCCAGAACAGGTTCTCGTGGATGTTCCGCAGGGTGGCCCGGCTGAGCCGGATGGCGGCGGGCACGTCCGGCAGGCTGCTGTTCATCAGCACCACGTCCGCCGCGTCGATGGCCACGTCGGCTCCCGCGCCGATGGCGATGCCGGTGTCGGCCCGGGTCAGGGCTGGTGCATCGTTGATGCCGTCGCCTACCATGGCCACCTTGCCCCGCTGCATCAGGCGGCGGATGGCGGCCTCCTTGCCCTCCGGCAGCACCCCGGCGATGACCTGATCCACCCCGGCCTGGGCCCCGATGGCCCGGGCGGTGTGCTCGTTGTCGCCGGTGAGCATCACCACATGGATACCCATATTCCGCAGCTCCCGGACTGCCTGTGGGCTGTCCTCCTTGATGACATCCGCCACGGCGATGATGCCCAGCAGCCGGTCATCCAGCCCGAAGAACAGGGGCGTTTTCCCCTGCCGGGCCAGCTCCTCCGTCCGGGCCTGCAGCTCCGGGGAAACGGCGGCCTTTTCCGCCGTATAGGCGGCGCTGCCGCCCCACAGGGTCCGGCCCGTCAGCCTGGCTGTCAGCCCGTTGCCGGGCAGAGCCTGGATATCCGATACCTCCGGGGCTGTCAGGCCCTCCGCTCGGTCCAGTACAGCCCGGGCCAGGGGATGCTCGCTCTTCTGCTCCAGGGCCAGGGCGTTTGTCAGCAGCTCCTGCTCCGTGACGCCCTCCGCCGGAAGGATATCCGTCACCCGGGGCTGACCGCTGGTGATGGTGCCGGTTTTGTCCAGAGCCACGATCTGCACCCGGCCCGTTTCCTCCAGGGAAGCGGCAGTCTTGAACAGGATGCCGTTTTTGGCGCCCAGGCCGCTGCCCACCATAATGGCCACAGGAGTGGCCAGGCCCAGGGCGCAGGGGCAGCTGATCACCAGCACGGAGATGCCCCGGGCCAGGGCATAGCCTACCGGGTGGCCCAGCAGCAGCCACACCGCCGTGGTCACGGCGGCAATGGAAATCACCGCCGGAACGAACACGCCGGAGACCTTATCGGCGATCTTGGCGATGGGGGCCTTGGTGGCGGCGGCATCGCTGACCATGCGGATGATCTGGGACAGGGTGGTATCCTGGCCCACCCGGGTGGCCCGGCAGCGGAGATAGCCGGACTGGTTCACCGTGGCGGCGGACACGCCGTCGCCGGGGGCCTTGTCCACAGGGATGCTCTCGCCGGTCAGGGCGGACTCATTGACGGCGCTGGAGCCCTCCAGCACCACGCCGTCCACAGGGATGCTCTCCCCGGGCCGGACGGCGAACTCGTCCCCCTGCTGCACCTGCTCCACCGGCACCTCCACCTCCCGGCCGTCCCGGAGCACAGAGGCGGTTCTGGGAGCCAGGCTCATGAGGCTTTTCAGGGCGTCGGTGGTTTTGCCCTTGGACCGGGCCTCCAGCATCTTGCCCACGGTGATCAGGGTCAGGATCATGGCGGCGGACTCAAAATAGAAGTCCATCATATAGGTCATGACGGCGGCTTCATCGCCCCGGACCTGGGCCGCCGTCATGGCGAACAGGGCATAGGTGCTGTAGCCGAAGGCCGCCGTGGCCCCCAGGGCCACCAGGGTGTCCATATTGGGGGCCCGGTGCCACAGGGCCTTATAGCCGCTGATGAAGAACTTCTGGTTGATGACCATGATGATCCCCGTCAGCAGCAGCTGGGTCAGCCCCATGGCCACATGGTTGTTGTCGTAAAACGGCGGCAGGGGCCAGCCCCACATCATGTGGCCCATGGAAAAGTACATCAGCACCAGCAGAAAGCCCACGGACCAGATAAGCCGCCGCCGGATACGGGGCGTCTCGTGGTCCTCCAGCTGCTGCTCGTCGGCGCTGGGAGACGACTGGGCCGCGCCCTTTTCCGACGCGCCGTACCCCGCCGCCTCCACGGCGGCAATGATGGCGGAGGGCTCCGCCGTGCCCTCCACGCCCATGGAGTTGGTCAGCAGGCTCACGGAGCAGGCCGTGACCCCCGGGACCTTCCCCACCGCCTTTTCCACCCGGGCCGAGCAGGCGGCGCAGCTCATGCCCGTGACATTGTATTGCTTCATTGGGTCCACTCCTATTTCATCAGCTTTTGCAGGGTGGTCACCAGCTCGTCGATGACCTGATCCTTGCCGTCCCGGATGTCCTGGGCCACACAGGTGCGGATGTGGCTGGCCAGCAGCTCCTTGTTGAAGGCGTTGATGGCCGCGTTCACCGCCGCCGCCTGGACCAGAATGTCGGGACAGTAAGCCCCGGCCTCCACCATGCCCCGGATGCCCCGGATCTGACCCTCGATGCGGTTGAGCCGGTGGATCAGGCGCTTGTATTCCTCCGGCGAGCGCTCCTTTTTCCGCTGGGAGCAGCGGCAGCAGTTGTGTTCTTCCATAGTTTCCCCGCCTCGCTTTGTTTCATGATACCCCGTGGGGGTATCTATAGTTATATACCCCTCCTGGGTATTTGTCAAGCGCAAAAAATCTCCCCGGGCGGGGAGATTTTTGTGTTATTGATAGTCCGACAGCAGGAACATGGGCTTCACGGCCACCACCTCGTCATACTCCCACTGCTCCACCTGGACATCGGCGGTCAGGGCCTTCAGGTCCCGCTTCACCACGTCCAGGGCCTCGTCGGCGGTCTGGGCCCGGCCCTCCCGCAGAACGCGGATCATCCGGGTCAGCACCACCGGGTGGGCATAGCGGGCAGGCAGGGGGAAATCCTTCGGCAGCACCGCCGCCAGGTCCGCCTGGGCCTGCTCCCACTCCCGGGTCAGGGCCGTTTTGTTGTTGCGGGCGGTAGGCAGCACATGGGCCCCGGAGAACAGGAACACCGCCGCCAGGCCGAACAGGGCAAAGTAGATGCCCACGCTGTTGGTGCCCCGGATCATGGACACCACGCCGTATACCAAGGCAATAAGCCCGGCGATGACGATGGCCAGGGCCACCCACTTATAGCTGGGGTTGGAGCGGTCATTGACCCGCTTGGCCTTGGCCGCCTGGGACAGGCGGCGGGTCAGGTTGGTGTGATCCTCCAGGAAGGTGCGGGCCTGCTCCAGGCGCTCCCTTTCGGCCTGGGCCTGGGGCGTCAGCTCCTTGAGATAGCGGCGGGCGTTCTCGGCCCGCTGCTGGGCCATGTGCTGCTCCACCTTGCGGCTTTGCAGCGGCAGATCCGGGCAAACCCTGGCCAGGTGCGCCAGCAGGTTGTCCACGTCCTCCTCGTGCTTGAAATTGCACTGCTTTTCGCCGCCGTCGTACTCCACCACCAGGTAGGGGATGGAGCCGAAGGCCCCCTTGCCGGTGAAGCCGCCCTTGCTCATGGCCACACGCTTGAACACGCGGCGCACCGAGGACAGCGCCACATAATAGTGCCGGTCGATGAAAAAGCTGTTGAGATACAGGGCCTTTTCGCCCACGCCGCAGGGGCCGAAGCGGCGGCAGCCCTTCTTATCCGCCGCCAGGGTCTCGTTATCCAGCGTGACGCTGCCAAGGTGTGCAGGTGCAAAGATCATAGCAGTTCCTCCCATAGGGGCAAAGCGGCAGGAGGGGCCTGCCGCTTTGCGAAGTTGTGAAAAAGGGGCGAATTACTTGCCCAGCGTCTCGTAGTGAGGCTGGGTATGGCGCTTCTTGATGGTGTACAGGAAGATACCCAGGAACAGGACGGCCACGGCGATGCCGATGGGATAAGCCACGGCGGTGTTGTACACGGTGACGCCCTCGGCGGTCTTGTGGTTGATGAACTGGCCCAGGCACTCGTTGCCCAGCAGGAAGTAGGTGGCGGAAACGGCGCTCATAAAGGTGGCAGGCACGGCGGTGATCCAGTAGTTCTTCTTCTCATAGTACAGGTACATGGAAGCGGCCCACAGGACGATCATGGCCAGAGTCTGGTTGGTCCAGCTGAAGTAACGCCAGATAACGGTGTAGTCGATGAAGCCCAGGGCATTGCCCACGCCCAGGACGGCGCCCACGCCCAGGACGGGCACGCACAGCAGCAGACGGTTCTTCCACTTCTTCTGGTCGATCTTGAACCAGTCGGACAGCACCAGACGGGCGCTGCGGAAGGCGGTGTCGCCGGAGGTGATGGGGCAGGCAATCACGCCCAGCATAGCCAGGGCCACGCCTACCTTGCCCATGGTCTTGACGCAGACATCATAGATGGCGGCAGACTGACCATTGGCCAGAATCTCGGCCAGGCCGGTGTTCAGGCCGCCGGTGACCTCATACAGAGCGCAGCCGGCAGCGGCCCACACCAGGGCGATGACGCCCTCGGAAACCATGGCGCCGTAGAACACGAAGTGGCCCTGCTTCTCGCTCTTCATGCAGCGGGCCATCAGGGGACTCTGGGTGGAGTGGAAGCCGGAGATAGCGCCGCAGGCCACGGTGATGAACATGAAGCTCCACACGGGAGTTCCCTTGGGATGCATGGAACCGAAGTGATTCCAGATCTCAGGAATGGTGTACTCAGGCTTGACAAAGATGCCCACGGCCACGCCGACGGCCATGATGATCAGGCAGATACCAAAGATAGGATAAATCTTACCGATGATCTTGTCAATGGAAATAAAGGTGGCGATGAAATAATACACCAGGACGATAATCAGCCAGAACAGAGTGGTGGTGACAATGCCGGTGGAGCCGCCGTTCTTGAACAGGGTGACGATTAGGCCGGCAGGACCCACGGCGAACACGGTGCCCACCATGATCAGCAGCACCACGCTGAACACACGCATGACGTTCTTCATGAAGCCGCCCAGGTAGATACCGGAGATCTCGGAGATGGACGCGCCGTTGTTGCGCTCGCTCATCATGCCGGAGAAGTAATCGTGCACTGCACCGGCAAAGATCGTACCAAAGGTGATCCACAGGAACACGATGGGGCCCCACAGAGCGCCCTGCATAGCGCCGAAGATGGGGCCAAGGCCCGCGATGTTCAGCAGTTGGATCATGAACAGCTTCCACTGGGGAAGGACCACATAGTCCACGCCGTCGTTGATCTTCACAGCGGGGGTCTCGCGGTCGTCCGGCCCGAAGGTGTTTTCCACCACCTTGCCGTAGACGAAATAACCGCCGATGAGCAAGGCCAGACAAATCAGAAAGCTAACCATTTTTCTCCTCCTCTATTCATACATCATAATGTTTTGGAGCAAAAGGACGCAACTCCTCTTGCATTCCGTTCAATATAATAATTATCTTGCAGAAAAAATCAATTCTCACTTTGTACAAAAATTCTTTACATTTTCGTTACGATATTCACGGAAAATTCGCGGATTCTTTATTGCGTTGAAATAATTTGCAGGTGTTCGCGCGAGGACGGCGCAGATTTTTGAAAGATGATACATTGTGCGGTTGTTGGTGTGCTAACGCTTGCGGTCGTTAATTTGTTTTGCGGGGATGAAAGAAATCCTGCACGGCTCACGCCGCGCAGGATTTCTTGAGACTGTCGAAAAACTCGGAAATCTTCCGCCATCGGAAAGGAAGATAGTTACGAAAGAAACCCATCAGGGGTGTCTTTCGTTTGCAATCACAGGTTTTTCAGAACTTTTTAAGTTCTGAAAAACCGCACACAGCTTGTCAAAAAAGACTTTTTTGACAAGCTGTGAAATCCTGCACGGCGTGAGCCGCGCAGGATTTCTTGAGACTTCTATTGCTCCCGCTTCAGGAGGCGGATGTCCTGGCCGGTGAAGGGCAGAAGCTCAAACTCCCCTTCCAGCCTGGACATGATCTGGGCCGAATAGCGACGGCCGATCTGGTCGGGGTCCAGGTTGGTGCTGATGATGGTGCTCTTTCCCGCCAGCAGGCGGCCGTTGAGCAGCTGGTACAGGGCGCTCTGGACAAAGGCGGTGGTCATCTCGGTGCCCAGGTCGTCCAGGATCAGCAGGTCGCAGGCCATGCAGCGCTCCACGCTTTCGTCCGGCTCGTCCACGTCGTCCCGGCGGAACTTGGCCGCCTCGAACTGGGAGAAAATATGCCCCGCCGTGTCGTACACCACGGAGAAGCCGTCCTCGCTGACCACCCGGGCGATGCAGGCGGACAGAAACGTCTTGCCCAGGCCCGGCGCGCCGAACAGCAGCAGGTTCTGCTTCCCGGGGCGGAAGTCCCGGGCGAAGGACTGGCAGATCTCCAGATTCCGCTGGGCCGCCTCCCGGGGGGAGCGTGGCAGGCCGCCCCGGTCCGTGGAATAGTAGTCCAGGCGGAAGGTGTCGAAGCTCTGGGAGCCGATGTCCAGCATGTGGGACAGCTCCGCGATCTGCTCCCGGGCGTAGTAGCTGCGCAGGCAGGCGCACATGGAGCCGTCCGGCAGGAACCCGGCGTCGCCGCACCGGGCGCACCGGGGCTTCTCCTCCAGATAGTCGGCAGGATAGCCCAGAGCCGTAAGAAGCTCCCCCCGGCGGCGCTGGAGGGCCAGATTCTCGTCCCGGATGGCGTGGATGGCAGGCACCGGGTCCCGGCCCCCCTTCAGGGCCCTGGTGATGATCTGGCTCATGGTGCCGCGCAGGCGGCGGTCGATGTCCGCCAGCTCCGGCTCCCGGGCAAACAGCTGCTGCTGACGCTCCCGGAACTGCCGGGCCCGGCGCTGCTTATCCTCGTCAAAGCGGGCCATGGCCCGGCTGAGAATTTTTCCATCGTAGGGCATGGGGTTCCCTCCTTTACCGCTTTATATTACCACTTCATGTATTTTTCCATGCGGGAGTTGTCCTGATCCGGCTTGTCCGGCTTCGGGGACGGCTGGGCGGGCTTTCCGGCGTCGCCCTGCTGGACCTCCTCCGGGGTGTGCCAGCCGTTTTCGTGCCAGCGGCGGAGGATGCCGTTGAGATACCGCCACTCTAACTGCTTCTTATAGAATATGGTCTTGTCGTAGGCCAGGGCCACCGTTTCCGGCGGGAAGCCCTTGTCCATCCAATCGGAGATGTACTTTTCCTCGCTGGCCACCGGGCGTCGCTGGCCCAGGCCCAGCACCTGCATATAGGCGGACTGGCCCTGCTGCTTATCCCGCCAGGTTTTCAGATAGCGGGCGGCGCTGTCCTGGTCGAACAGGCCCTGGCGGGTCCAGTAGTAGCCCTCCTTCTCGATCTGGCGCAGGGTGGGGCGGCGGCCGGGGCCGTAGCGCTCCTCGGACCGGGTGATGCAGTGGTTCACCAGCAGATAGATCACGTCCGCCGGCATGCCCAGGTCGTCATACAGCCCCGCCAGCACCTGCAGGTCGGCGGTTTTCAGCTTGCGGCCCAGCTTCTCCTCCACCTGGGGGATCAGCATCCGGAAGGAGCGGTCGTCCTCCAGAAGGGCCGCCAGGTCCTGGGCGCTGTATACCGGGCGCTCCTCCGCCGGGGCCGGAGGCGGCGTCTCCGCCGGACGCTGGATCAGGCCCAGCCGCTGCAGGCCCGTTTCCGCCGCATTCAGCCGCAGCTGGCTCCAGCGCAGCCGGGACTGCAGCTCCTGCTCGGTGATGCCCCGGTCCGCCCGCATCAGAAGCAGGTATAAAAGCGCGGCGTCGCCGTCGCCGTTTTTCACCAGGCGGTCCACCTGGTCCGCCGTCAGCACGATGCTGGGGTCATTTTCCCGCAGGATATAGCCGCTCATAGCCGCGCCCTCCCTTCTGTTTCCTTCGGAACCCCTTTATTTTACACGAAATCCCCCGGTTCGTAAAGCCGCCCAGGCAGGTTTTTCACAAAATTCTCCTTTTCGTCAGAAAAGGCTTTTCCCGGCGGGATTTTGTGGTATAATGGACTCTGTATCGGTATGACTCTTTCTGTGGTTTACATAAATAGGAGGATGACATGGCAAATAAGGTGACAATGAACATCTGCGGCCAGGAGTATACCCTGGTGGCAGACGAGAGCGCGGCATATATGGAGAAGGTAGGCGCACTGGTGGACGAGAGGATGCGCCAGGTGCTGGAGGCGCTGCACGTGAGCCAGACGGACGCGGCGGTGCTGGCGGCGGTGAATCTGGCGGATGAGCTGCTGAAAAATCAGGCGGCGGCGGAGAATCTGCGCCGCCAGGTGAAAAACTATCTGGACGAGGCCACCCAGGCCAAGAACGAGGCCTCGGAGCTGAAGCGCCAGCTGTTTAAGGCCCAGCAGGGCCGGGGCCAATGATGGAGCTGCTGAGCCCCGCCGGGGGCTGGGAGGCCATGGTGGCCGCCGTGCAGAACGGGGCAGACGCCGTGTACATGGGCTTCGGCGGGCTCAACGCCCGGCGCAGCGCCCGGAATTTCACGGACGAGGAGTTCCGGGAGGCCGTGGCCTACTGCCATCTGCGGGGGGTGAAGGTGTATCTGACCCTGAACACCCTGGTGACGGACCGGGAGCTGCCTGCCGCCGCCGAGGCCCTGAAAAAAGCCTCGGACATGGGGGTGGACGCCATTCTCATCCAGGACTGGGGCATCTGGCGGCTGGCCCGGGAAATTGCGCCGGAGGTTCCCCTCCACGCCAGCACTCAGATGAGCCTGCACACCCTGGGCGGGGCGTGCCGGGCGGCGGAGCTGGGCCTGGAGCGGGTGGTGCTGGCCCGGGAGCTGAGCCGCCGGGACATCCACACCATAACCCGGGGCTGTCCCGCGGAAATCGAGGTGTTCGGGCACGGGGCCCTGTGCATGTGCTACTCGGGTCAGTGCGAAATGAGCGCCGTGATCGGCGGACGCAGCGGCAACCGGGGAGCCTGCGCCCAGCCCTGCCGCCTGCCCTACGGCGTCAACGAAAAGGCCGCCGGAGGCCATCCCCTGAGCCTGAAGGACGCCAATCTGGCGGACTATGTGCAGGAGCTGGAACAGATGGGCGTGGCGTGCCTGAAGCTGGAGGGCCGCATGAAGCGGCCGGAATATGTGGCGGTGATCACGGGGATCTATCGCCGTCTGCTGGATGAGAAGCGGGGGCCCAGCCGGGAGGAGTCCCGGCAGCTGGAGGCCGCCTTTTCCCGCAGCGGCTTCACCGACGGATACTATAAGGGGCGCACCGGGCCGGAGATGTTCGGCACCCGGCCGGAAAACGCCCCGGAGCCCAAGGAGCTGTTTGCCCGGGCCAAGGCCGGGTACAGCAGGGAGGACAGCCGCCGGGTGCCGGTGGACATGGTCTGCACCCTGCGGGCCGGGGAGCCGGTATCCCTGACGGCCAGCGCCGGGGGACACGTCGTCCGGGCGGAGGGTCCCACCCCGGAGGAGGCCCGGAACCGGGCCCTGACGGCGGCGGAATTGCAGGCCCGGCTGGAGAAAACCGGCGGCACCGTGTTCCGGCCCCAAGAAACCCGGGTGGAGCTGGAGGAGGGGCTGATGCTGCCGGCCAGCGCCGTGAATGCCCTGCGACGGCAGGCCCTGGAGGGCCTGGAAGCCGCCCTGGCCCAGCCGCCGGTGCGGCGGACGGGTACCCCCTCTCCCCTGCCCCAGGCCCAGCCGGGGCCTGACGCGCCGGTGCTGACCTGCTCCATTATGCGGCCGGAGCAGCTGACAGAACCCCTGGCCCAGTGTGAGACGGTGTATGTTCCGGCGGAGCTTCTGGAAAAGCTCGACCTGGACCGCTGGGCAGAGATGACCCATATCTGCGCCGTTCTGCCCCGGATTTTCCGGACGGAGGACCAGGCGGCGCTGCGGGCGCTTTTGCAGCAGCACCGGGAGCACCTGTCCGCCGTGGCCATCGGCAATCTGGGACACCTGCCCATTGCCGAGAGTCTGGGTCTGCCCCTGTGGGGAGACCTGGGGCTGAATCTTTTCAACAGTGAGTCCCTGCTTTTCTGGAAGGAGCTGGGGCTGGAAGCTGCCGCCGTGTCCATGGAGCTGCGGTGGCAGCAGCTCCGGGACCTGCGGAAGGTTCTGCCCTGCGAGGCGGTGGTATACGGCCGCCTGCCGCTGATGATCATGGAAAACTGCGTCATCCGCAACGAGCTGGGCTGCCGGGACGCCGGGCGGGACTATGCGGACCGCTCTGCCGCCTGCCGCTGCGGCCAGGACAATGATCTAATCGACCGCACCGGGGCGCGGTTTCCCCTGGTGGGGCAATGGGGCCACCGGTGCGAAATCGAGAACAGCCGGGTGCTGTTTCTGGCGGATAAGCCGGAGTGGCGGCAGCTGGGCCTTACCCGGGCGCGGCTGCGGTTTACCACGGAGTCGCCGGAGGAGTGCGTCCGGGTGCTGCGGGCTTATCAGGGCCGCAGCGACTACCGGCCCCAGGAGCTGACCCGGGGGCTGTTCTACCGGGGCGTGGAATAAGCCCTTTTCAGGATTCATGATTTTTTTACAGATTGTTTTTATATACAATGGGAGCAAGTGATACAATGGAGCTTAAAATCAAGGCGGTGTCGCCGAAAATGGGCCGGGAGATTCCCCTGCCCCAGTATAAGACGGCAGGAGCGGCGGCCATGGACCTGTGCGCGTGCATGGAGGAGGACGTGACCCTGGCCCCGGGCCAGCGGATAGGCATCCCCACGGGGATCGCCATTGCCCTGCCCTCCCCGGACTATGCGGCCCTGGTGTTTGTGCGCAGCGGCATGGGGTTCAAGCACGGAATCGGCCTGAGCAACGGCGTGGGCGTTATCGACAGCGACTACCGGGGGGAGATCTCTGTGGGGCTGGTGAATCTGTCCGGGGAGGACTATACCATCCGGCCCGGGGACCGCATCGCCCAGCTGATGGTGACGCCGGTAGTGCGGCCCGTTCTGGTGCAGGTGGATGCGCTGGACGAGACGGAGCGGGGCGCAGGCGGCTTCGGCTCCACCGGGAGGTAAGGCCATGGCAAGGATCGTGCTGGCCTCCGGTTCCCCCCGGCGGCAAGAGCTGCTGACCCGGATCGGCATCCGGGATTTCACCGTGCGGGTTCCTCAGGTGGAGGAGTGGTATCCCCAGGGGCTGACGCCCCCGGAGATCGTGTCGTATATCAGCCGGGAGAAGTCCCAGGCGGTGCCGTCGGAGGAGGACGAGATCGTCATCACCGCCGACACCATGGTGTTTCTGGACCAGCAGCGGCTGGGAAAGCCCAAGGATGAGGCGGACGCCCTGCGGATGCTGACGGACCTGGCGGGGCGGCGGCACACGGTGTGCACCGGCGTTACCCTGCGGCAGGGACAGCGGTCCCTGACCCGGGCCCAGTCCACAGACGTGTATTTCCGGCCCGCCGGCCGGGAGGAGCTGATGGCCTATATCCGGGGCGGCGAGCCCATGGACAAGGCCGGGGCCTACGGCGTGCAGGGCCAGGGGGCCCTGCTGGTGGAGCGCATTGACGGGGATTTTTTCAACGTGATGGGTCTGCCGGTGCTGCTGCTGAGCCGGATGCTGGCGGAGTTCGGCGTGACGCTGCTGTGACCAGTTTATCAAAAAAGGCTTTTTTGATAAACTCGACGATAAGGAATACGCTATGAAACGATTTTTTCAGAAAAACGGCATTATGATGCTGGCCGCCGTGGTGGTGGTGGCGGTGGGGCTGTGTATCGCCAGCGCCGTCAGCAACCAGACGGGGTTTTTGCAGAACGCCGCCGGAGTGGTCACCTATCCCTTCCGGGCGGCGGGTTCCGCCGTGGCCGGATGGTTCCAGAACATCGGCCAGCGGTTCGAGACGGTGGAAGCCCTGCGCCAGGAGATCGAGGAGCTGCGCAAGGAAAACGCCCAGCTGAAGGAGGATGCGCGCCAGGCCAAGACCGACAGCGAGGAGAACCAGCGGCTGCGGGACCTGAACGGTCTGAGGCAGCAGCGGCGGGACTTTACCTTTGAGGCGGCCCGGGTCATCGAGCGCAGCACCTCCAACTGGTCCAGGACCCTGACCCTGAACAAGGGCACCGGCCTGGGCGTGGCCATCGGCGACTGCGTGGTGGATCAATACGGCTATCTGGTGGGTGTGGTCACCGAGGCGGGCGCCAACTGGTGCACCGTGACCACCATCCTGGACACGGATTCCCAGCTGGGGGCCCTGGTGTTCCGCACCGGCGAGGTGACGGTGGCCATGGGGGACCTGGCCCTGATGGGGCAGGGAAAGCTGAAGCTGTCGTACCTGGAGGGGGAATCCAGCCTCATCAACGGCGACATGATCGTCACCTCCGGCCTGGGAGGCTACTATCCCTCGGGACTGGTCATCGGCTCCGTGGAGGAGATCAAAACCGATGACAACGGCCTGACCCGCTACGCCACCATCATCCCCAAAACCGATATCACCCAGCTGGTGGAGGTGTTCGTGATCACGGACTTCACCATCGTGGATTGAGAGGAGCGGCCATGAATCAATCCATGAACCAACGGGATATGTTCTTCAAATGGCTGTACTACGCCGGGGCGGTGCTGCTGCTGGTTCTGGTGCAGTCCCTGGTGCTCAACCGCATCTCCGTGTGGGCGGTGCACCCGTTTCTGCCGCCGGTGATCGCCGGGATCATGGCCATGCTGGAGGGTCCCGCCGAGGGGGCCGTGTTCGGCGGCATCTTCGGCCTGCTGTGCGACCTGACTATGCCGGGGGTCATCCCGTGCTTCTATACCCTGGCGTTTCTGGCGGCGGCGCTGCCGGCGGCGATGATCGCCAAGCGGCTTCTGAGCCAGGGATTCCTGTGCGCCGTTCTGTGCGCGGCTCTGGCCCTGGTGATCACGGACCTGCTGCACACGGTGCTGCTGACCTTCCGGCAGGGGGTGGAGCTGAGCGCCGCCCTGTCGCTGACGGGGCGGGAGCTGGCCGTGACGGTGGTGCTGTCGCCGCTGGTGTATCTGCTGCTGCGCAGCGTGCACAACCGGATCCTGAGATAGGAGGCGTGCCATGAAGAAAAACGCATTTGACCCGATGCGGGTCCGCATCTGGGCGCTGACGGGGCTGATGGGCCTGTGCCTGCTGGCCTTCGCCGGGGTGATGTACTATACCCAGATCCTCCACGGGGAGGAAAACCGGGCCAAGTCCCTGGCCAGCAACGCCGCCAGCGAGACGGTGGAGGCCTCCCGGGGGATCATCACCGACCGCAACGGCAAGGTGCTGGTGTCCAACCGGCTGACCTATACCCTGATCTTCTCCGCCAAGGATTTTGAGAATGACCAGGACCTGAACGCCGCCATTCTGCGGCTGACGGACCTGTGCACCGAGAACGACACCGTTTGGAACGATACCCTGCCCCTGAGCAAAACCGCGCCCTACAGCTATACCGACGCCCAGGACAGCGAGGGCTTCGCCCTGTTCCTGAAGAACAAGAGCATCCCCTATTCCAAGCTGTCCCAGGTGACCCCCACCCTGCAGCCGGACCGGTTCATGGCCAAGCTGCGGGAGCTGTTCAAAATCGACAGCAGCTATACCGACGACCAGGCCCGGACCATCGCCGGGGTGCGGTATGAGCTGGCGGTGAAGAGTCTGACGGACGCACAGTACGTCTTTGCCGACGACGTGTCCGTGGAGCTGATCAGCCAGACGGCGGACGGCCAGTATCAGGGGGTATCCACCGGCACCTCCTCCGCCCGGGTGTATAACACCGAATATGCCGCCCATGTGCTGGGGCGGCTGAGCCCCATCTACTACGAGGACTGGGTTGGCGACCCGGAAAACGGCGTCACCGGCTATCGGGACATGGAGGGCTACTCCATGAACTCCCTGGTGGGCCGGGAGGGCGTGGAGAAGGCCTTTGAGTCCTATCTCCACGGCACCAAGGGCACCCGGATCATCACCACCAACGAGGAGGGGAAGATCACCGGCGAGCTTTACACCAAGGAGCCTCAGCCCGGCGGCACCGTGGCCCTGACCCTGGACATCGACGTGCAGGAGGACACGGAGAAGTCCCTGGCCCAGACCATCCAGGCCATGACCGCCAAGGACGGCATTGTCCGGGGCGGCGCGGCGGTGGTGGTGGGGGTAGGCTCCGGCGAGGTGCTGGCCATGGCCAGCTATCCCACCTATAACCTGTCCACCTTTGACCAGGATTACAGCAAGCTGGTCAGCGACACCGTGGGCACTCCCCTGCTGAACCGGGCTATCGGCGGCGCATACGCCCCGGGCTCCACCTTTAAGCCCTGCACCGCCGTGGCGGCCCTGGAGTCGGGGATCATCACCCCCTCCTCCACCATTGTGGATCGGGGCGTGTATGACTACTACAAATCTCCCCAGCCCCGGTGCTGGATCTACAACGAGTACGGCGGCACCCACGGACGGGTCAACGTGTCCCAGGCCATCACCGTGTCCTGCAACTATTTCTTCTATGAGGTGGGCCGGTTGACGGGTATCAAGACCCTGGCGGACTACGCCAGGCAGTTCGGTCTGGGCGAGTATACCGGCATCGAGATCGGCGGGGCGGGAAGTGCCGAGGCCAAGGGCTCCATGGCCACCCCGGAGTTTGCCGAACGCAACGGTCTGGAGTGGACCGACGGCCAGACCCTGACCGCCGCCATCGGCCAGAGCTATGACCTGTTCACGCCCCTGCAGCTGGCCAACTACATCGCCACCCTGGTGGGCAGCGGCCAGCACTATGAGGCCCATCTGCTGAAAAACGTGAAATCCTACGACAACTCCTCGGTGATCTACGCCTATGACAAGGCGCCGCTGAACACCGTGGAGATGAGCGACAGCACCTTGCAGGCGGTGAAGGAGGGCATGCACAACCTGACCACCGGGAGCCTGTCCTACTACTTCTCCAATTGCGTGGTGTCCGCCGGCGCCAAGACCGGTACCGCGGAAACCGGTATCGCCAATACCAACAACGGCGTGTTCGTGTGCTTCGCCCCCTATGACGATCCCCAGATCGCCGTGGCCGTGGTCATCGAGAAGGGCGGCTCCGGTGCGGCCCTGGCCTCCACCGCCGTGGACATTGTGAACTCCTATTTCTCCCAGGAGGAGATCGGCGCCGTGGTCATCGGCGAAAATACCCTGCTGAAATGAGGCATTCCATGAGCAAGATCTTTGACTCCCGCGATACGGAATATAAGTCCCCCTTTGGCGCCGCCGTGTGCGGCGCCACTGTCCGTTTCGCGGTTCGACCGGGGGATGAAAACGTTACCGGCGTGACGCTGCTCCTGCGGCGGGAATTTGCGGGTACGGAGCAGGAGGTGGCCCTGTCCCCCGGCGATGATGGCCGGTGGCAGGGGGTATACACCGCCCCGGAGGAGCCGGAGCTGGTGTGGTACGCCTTCCGGTTTTCGTATCCGGAGGGGCAAAGGCTATACGGCCTTCACGGCTTCGACGACCAGGCCCGGTGGCAGCTGACGGTTTATGACGACAGCCGCCCTACCCCCGCCTGGTTTGGCCGGGGCATCACCTATCAGATCTTCCCGGACCGGTTCTGCCGCACCCGGGTGCCGGACCCCGCCGGGATGGTGGGGGACCGGGTGGTCCACCAGGACTGGGACGACACCCCGGTGTGGCGGCCCGATGCCCAGGGAATCATCCGCAACAACGATTTCTTCGGCGGCAGTCTGGCGGGGATCACCTCCCGATTAGACTACCTACAGAGTATGGGAGTAGGTACGTTGTACCTGTGTCCGATTTTTGAGTCCGACAGCAACCACCGGTATGACACGGCGGACTACCGGCGCATTGACCCCATGCTGGGCACCGAGGAGGACTTCCGCACCCTGTGCCGGGAGGCCGGGTGCCGGGGCATCCGGGTGATGCTGGACGGGGTGTTCAACCACACCGGCAGCAACAGCCGGTATTTCAACGCCCAGGGATTCTATCCGGAGTTGGGGGCGGCCCAGAGCCGGGAGTCCCAGTATTTTAATTGGTACTCCTTCCACCCCTGGCCGGAGGATTACGACGCCTGGTGGGGCATCAGGACCCTGCCGGCGGTGCAGGAGTCCGCGGACAGCTATCGCCGGTTCATCATCCGGGACGGAGACTCCGTGGTGCGGCACTGGCTGCGGCAGGGGGCCTCCGGCTGGCGGCTGGACGTGGCCGACGAGTTGCCGGACGATTTCATTGCCGAAATTCGCAGCGCCATGGACCAGGAGAAGCCCGACAGCTTCCTGTTGGGCGAGGTGTGGGAGGACGGCAGCAACAAGATCGCCTACAGCCAGCGCAGGCGGTATCTGCTGGGCAGCGAGACCCACGGGCTGATGAACTATCCCTTCCGGACGGCGGCCCTGGACTGGCTGCGGGGCGGCGACGCCGCCTGCTTCCGGGGCACCATGGAGGTCATCCGGGAGCACTATCCCCGGCCCGCCTTCTACAGCGCCCTGAACATTCTGGGTACCCATGACACGCCCCGGATCCTGACCCTGCTGGGAGCGGAGGATGTGCCGGATACCAAGGACGGCCGGGCGGCATACCGCCTCTCCCCTGCCCAGCGGCAGAAGGGCCAGGCCCGGCTGCGGGTGGGCGAGATGCTGCTGTACTGCTTCCCCGGCTCCCCCACGGTGTACTACGGCGACGAGGCCGGGATGGAGGGCTTTGAGGACCCCCTGAACCGGGGGACCTATCCCTGGGGCCGGGAGGACCAGGAGCTGCTGGCCTTCTTCCGCCAGCTGGGGCAGCTGCGCCGGGAGCGCCTGTCCATGCAGGAGGGGAACCTGACCTATCTCCATGCCCGGGGCGGCGTTCTGGTGCTGCGGCGGCAGCTGGGGGACGAGATCACCGTGGCAGCCCTGAACGCAGGCGAGGACGCCGCAGAGGTAGCCATCCCCTGGCCCCGGGAGCTGGCCCGGGAGGCCCTGACCTTCCAGCAGTTCTATGCCCCCGGCGGGAAGCTGCGGCTGCGGCTGCCGCCGGTTTCGGGGATGATCCTGATATGACCCACGGGGTGGATGTTTCACGTGAAACATCCGCCCTTTTTGCGTGTTGGTTTCGCTGTTTCACGTGAAACATTTTTCTCAAGTTTTTTCTCATTTTGCAGATTTTCTATTGAAACCGACTGAAAATGTGATATACTAAAATAAAGACCGACAGAAAGCGAGTGTGGACAAAGTGGCGAAAATCGTGGCGATCGTGAATCAAAAAGGCGGCGTTGGGAAGACCACCACCTGTGTCAACCTGGCTGCGGCCCTGAAATACCTGGGGAAGCGGGTGCTTTTGTGCGACTTTGACCCCCAGGCCAACGCCACCTCCGGCATGGGGGTGGACAAATCCGTGTCCAACGGCGTGTATGACGTGCTCATCAACGGCGTGGAGACCCGGAAGGCCATCGTCACCACCCCCTATGGCGACGTGCTGCCCAGCAGCAAGGCCCTGGCCGGGGGCGGCGTGGAGATGATCGAAATGGCGGACCGGCAGTTCCTGCTGCGCAGCGCCCTGGACGCCGTAAGGGACGACTATGACTATATCTTTGTGGACTGTCCCCCCTCCCTGGAGTTGCTGACCCTGAACGCCCTGTGCGCGGCGGATTCCCTGCTGGTGCCGCTGCAGGGGGAGTATTATGCCCTGGAGGGGCTCAGTGACCTGATGAACACCGTGCGCATCGTCCGGCGGAACATGAATCCCCGGCTCCAGATCGAGGGCGTGCTGCTGACCATGTTCGACGGGCGCACCAACCTGGCCATTCAGGTGGCCCAGGAGGTCAAGCGGTTCTTCCCCGGGAAGGTGTATGCCACGGTGATCCCCCGGAACATCCGCTTGTCCGAGGCACCCAGCCACGGAAAGCCCATCACGGCCTATGACCGGGGCTGCCGGGGCGCGGAGGCCTATCTGGCCCTGGCCAACGAATTTCTCAAGAAAAATACCTGATTCCGTGCGGAAAGGAGCGTTTCAGCAATGGCCAACAACCCAAAAGGGCTGGGCAAAGGCCTGGCCGCCCTGTTGGGAGACGACGTGATCGATTCCCAGGAGGAAAAGAGCAGTCTGTTTCTGCCGATTTCTCAGGTGGAAAGCTGCGCATCCCAACCCCGCAAGCAATTTGACCCGGAGTCCCTGGCGGACTTAGCCGACTCCATCCGGGAGCACGGCATCATCCAGCCGCTGACGGTGCGGAAGCTGCAGTCCGGCTATTACCAGATCATCGCCGGTGAGCGGCGCTGGCGGGCCGCCCGCATGGCGGGACTGACCCAGGTGCCGGCTATCGTCATCGAGGCCGACGATCGCAAAGCCATGGAGCTGGCCATGATCGAGAACCTCCAGCGGGAGGACCTGAACCCCATCGAGGAAGCCGAGGGCTATCAGGTGCTGATGAGCCAATACAACATGACCCAGGAGGAAACCGCCCAGCGGGTGGGCAAGTCCCGGTCCGCCGTGGCCAACGCCCTGCGTCTGCTGAACCTGTGTCCTCCAGTGCGGGCCATGGTGGAGGACGGACGGCTGACCAACGGCCACGCCCGGGCGCTGCTGCCCCTGTCCCCTGCCCTGCAGGAGACCACGGCGGCCACCATCCTGAAAAATGACCTGTCCGTCCGGCAGACAGAGCAACTGGTGAAGAAGCTCACCGCCGGGAAGAAGGAGAAGCCCTCCCCTGCCGGTCTGACCGTGGACTATGCCCAGGAGGCCGCCCGGGATCTGGGGAACACCCTGGGCCGGGGATGCCGCATTGTCTCCGGCAAGAAGAAAGGGCGCATTGAGTTGGAATATTACGGTGTGGACGACCTGAACGAGCTTTTGGAAGCCCTGCACACCATCAAAAAACCATGATGTTTCACGTGAAACACGGAAAGGTGCGATAAAAGCCATGCTTGATATCAAATTTGTCCGGGACAATCCGGAAGCTGTTAAAGAAAACATCCGCAAGAAGTTCCAGAACGCCAAGCTCCCCCTGGTGGACGAGGTCATTGCCCTGGACGCCGAAAAGCGGGCCGCCATGAACGAGGCCAACGACCTGCGTGCCCAGCGGAACCAGCTGTCCAAGCGGGTGGGTATGCTGATGGGCCAGGCCAAGAAGGACCCCAGTAAGCTGGCGGAGGCCGAGGAGGCCAAGGCCCAGGTGAAAGCCAACGCCGACCGGCTGGCCCAGCTGGAGGAGATGGAGGGGCATCTGACCCAGCAGATCACCAAGATCATGATGGTCATCCCCCAGATGATCGACCCCTCCGTGCCCATCGGCCCCGATGACTCCCACAATGTGGAGGTCCAACGCTTCGGCGAGGCCAAGCTGCCGGAGTTCGATATCCCCTATCACACGGAGATCATGGAGCGCTTCGACGGCATCGACATGGACGCCGCCGGGCGGGTGTCCGGCAACGGATTTTACTATCTGATGGGCGATATCGCCCGGCTCCACGAGGCCGTGCTGGCCTATGGCCGGGATTTCATGATCGACAAGGGCTTCACCTATTGCATTCCCCCGTTTATGATCCACGGCAACGTGGTGGAGGGCGTCATGAGCCAGACCGACATGGACGCCATGATGTATAAAATCGAGGGCGAGGACCTGTATCTGATTGGCACCAGCGAGCACTCCATGATCGGCAAGTTCATCGACCAGATCGTGCCCGCCGAGTCCCTACCCCAGACGCTGACCTCCTATTCCCCCTGCTTCCGGAAGGAGAAGGGCGCCCACGGCATTGAGGAGCGGGGCATCTATCGCATTCACCAGTTTGAAAAGCAGGAGATGATCGTGGTCTGCAAGCCCGAGGACTCCAAGAAGTGGTACGAACAGCTGTGGCGCTACAGTGTGGAGCTGTTCCGGTCCCTGGATATCCCGGTGCGGCAGCTGGAGTGCTGCTCCGGCGACCTGGCGGACCTGAAGTGCAAGTCCTGCGACATTGAGGCCTGGTCCCCCCGGCAGCAGAAGTATTTCGAGGTTTGCTCCTGCTCCAACCTGGGCGATGCCCAGGCCCGGCGGCTGAAAATCCGCTATAAGGACGAAAACGGCAGGATGCAGCTGTGCCATACCCTGAACAACACCTGTGTGGCCCCTCCCCGGATGCTGATCGCCTTCCTGGAGAACAACCTTCAGGCCGACGGCTCCGTGCTGATCCCCCAGGCCCTGCGGCCCTATATGGGCGGCCACGACCGCATCGTTCCCAAGCACTGAGGACGGAAGGAGGATACTTATGAAGAAGTTTTTTCATGAGTTCAAGGAGTTTGCCATGCGGGGCAACGTCCTGGACATGGCCATCGGCGTGGTCATCGGCGCCGCCTTCGGAAAAATCACCACTTCCCTGGTCAACGACATCATCATGCCTCTCATCGGTCTTATCACCGGCGGCATCGACCTGACCCAGTGGAACATCATTCTCAACAGGGCCGCCGTGGCAGCGGGCGATGCTGCGCCGGTAATGCTGGGCATCGGCAATCTGCTGGCGGTGATTCTGGACTTCATCATCGTGGCCTTTGCCATGTTCCTGCTGGTGAAAGCCATGAACAAGCTGGCCGCCCTGAAGAAGAAGGATGAGGAGCCCGCGCCGGAGGAGCCTGCCGGTCCCACCACTGAGGAGCTGCTGGCGGAGATCCGGGACCTGCTGAAGGAGCAGAAATAATTTGGAAGCCATTCTGAAAGAGGGTCTGGCCCAGCTGGGACTGGACACGGGAAGCATCCCGGCGCTGACGGAGTTTTCCCGGCGGCTGCTGGAGAAGAACCAGGTCATGAATCTGACCGCCATCACCGAACCGGCAGACGTGGCGCGGCTGCACCTGCTGGACTGCGCCTGCCTGCTGACGGCGGCGGACTTCCGGGGCAAGCAGGTGGTGGACGTAGGCACCGGGGCCGGATTCCCGGGAATGCCCCTGCGGCTGCTGGAGCCGGATTTTGACCTGACCCTGCTGGACAGTCTGGGAAAACGCATCGACTTTTTGCAGGAGACCGTGGACGCCATGGGCCTGCAGCGGGTCCGGTGCGTCCACGCCCGGGCGGAGGAGTTCGCCCGGCAGCACCGGGAGCAGTACGACATAGCCGCCTCCCGGGCCGTGGCCCAGCTGAATGTACTGTGTGAGCTGGCCCTGCCCCTGGTGAAGGTGGGCGGTCAGTTCCTGGCCATGAAGTCGGTGGACACCGACGACGAGATTCAGCGCGCCAGAAGCGCCATTGCCCAGCTGGGGGGCAGAATTGGAAAAATCTGGGATTATACCATTCCCGGAACGGAGGTTCGTCACCGGGTGGTCATCATCCGGAAGGAGCGTCCCACCCCGGCAGCCTATCCCCGGCCCTTCGCCCGCATCAAAAAAGCGCCGTTGGGCTGAGTCCCCAACTGTATACGAGGTACCTGGATATGGGAAAAATCATTGCAGTGGTCTCCGGCAAGGGCGGCACCGGAAAGACCTCCTTCACCGCCAACGTGGGTTTGGCGCTGGCCGCCCTTGGGAAAAATACCCTGTGCCTGGACTGCGACATCACCCTGCGGAACCTGGACCTGGCCCTGGGGCTGACGGACAAGGCCCTGATGGATTTTTCCGACGTCATCGCCGGCCGCTGCTCCCTGTCCGACGCGGCAGCCGATCACCCCAAGTATCCCAAGCTGCACCTGCTGACCGCTCCCCTGTCCCCCGGGGGACAGCTGGACGTGACCGATGAGCAGATGCGGCAGCTGCTGGACCAGGTGCGCCAGGAGTATGACTATTGCCTGATCGACGCCCCGGCGGGGCTGGGTCAGGGCTTCCGGCTGGCCACCGGCTGCGCCGACTGCGTGGTGGTCATCACCACCACCGACGCCTCCGCCCTGCGGGACGCCCAGCACACGGTGATGCTGCTGGACAAGCGCTTCACCACAGAGAGTCTGTTTCTGGTGGTGGGGCGGGTGCAGAAGAAGCTGCTCCGGGCCCTCCACAGCACCATCGACGATGCCATGGACGCCGCCGGGCTGCCCCTGCTGGGGGTGGTGCCGGAGGACAGCGACGTCCCCTATGCCCTGAACCGGGGCATCCCCCTGCGGGATATCAACTATTACGCGGCCCGGGCCTATGAAAACATCGCACGGCGCATCACCGGGCACCAGGTGCCCCTGATGCGAATCTGAAAACACGAAAGGAAGTGCCTCCATGAATATCGCACTGATCGCCCACGACAACAAAAAGGAACTGATGGTCCAGTTCTGCACCGCATACTGCGGCATTCTGGCCCAGCACACCCTTTGCGCCACCGCCACCACCGGCCTCCAGATCGGGGAGGCCACCGGCCTGCGCATCCACCGCTTCCTGTCCTTCGACCACGGCGGCGGCCAGCAGATTGCAGCCCGCATTGCCTATAATGAGCTGGACATGGTTCTCTGCTTCAGCGACCCCAACCAGAAAGTCCCTGTCGAGGACGTGGCCAATATCTTCCGCCTGTGCGACCAGAACAATATCCCCTATGCCAGCAATGTGGCCACCGCCGAGATGCTGGTGCTGGGCCTGGCCCGGGGCGACCTGGCCTGGCGCGACATTGTCAATCCCAAAACCAAGCCCTTTACCGCTTGACAAGCGGGGCAGAATGCCATAAAATAAGAAGGGCGACCGCCATAAAGGAGACAGGAGTACCTTCACCCCCACCGGCACCAGAGAGGCGCGACACCGGCTGAAAGCGCGCCCCGGCAGGAGAAGCGAAGACAGTCCCCCAGCGGGGATGGAAACATCCACGGCCCGCTCCCCGTAACAGGAGCTGCGAGGGCCCCTTTACGGGCTGAATTTGGGTGGCACCACGAAGCGTATCCATGCGCTCTCGTCCCAAACACGGGACGGGAGCGCATTTTTTCGTACCAAAACCGAAATACACAACAGAAAGGAAATATTTCACCATGGCAACTGTGACCCCCCGGACTCTCTCCGGCTTCATGGAGCTGCTGCCTGCCCCGCAGCAGCAGATGGAGCGGATGATGGAGATCCTGCGCACCACCTACAGCCGATACGGCTTCACTCCCCTGGACACCCCGGCCATCGAGGCCAGCGAGGTGCTGCTGGCCAAGGGCGGCGGCGAAACCGAGAAGCAGATCTACCGCTTCCAGAAGGGCGACGCCGATCTGTCCCTGCGGTTTGACCTGACGGTGCCCCTGGCCAAGTATGTGGCCCTGCACTACAACGACCTGGCCTTCCCCTTCCGCCGGTATCAGATCGGCAAGGTATACCGGGGCGAGCGGGCCCAGCGGGGCCGCTTCCGGGAGTTCTATCAGGCGGACATCGACATCATCGGCGACGGCAAGCTGGACATCACCAACGAGGCGGAGATCCCCTCCATCATCTATCAGACCTTCACCTCCCTGGGCCTGACCCGGTTCCAGATCCGGGTCAACAACCGGAAGATCCTCAACGGATTTTACGCCATGTTGGGCCTGACGGAGCAGTCCGGCGACATCATGCGCACCGTGGACAAGCTGGACAAGATCGGAGCCGGCAAGGTCCGGACCTGCCTGACGGAGGACGTGGGACTGACGGCGGAGCAGGCCGACGAGATCATGCGGTTCATCTCCATCACCGGCAGCAACCGGCAGGTGCTGGACGCTCTGGCCGGGTATCAGGGGCGGCACAAGCTGTTCGACCAGGGGCTGGAGGAGCTGAACACCGTCACCCGCTATCTCTCCGCCTTCGGCGTTCCGGAGGAGAATTTCGCCGTGGATCTGACCATCGCCCGGGGCCTGGACTACTACACCGGCACGGTGTATGAGACCACCCTGCTGGACCATCCAGAGATCGGTTCCGTGTGTTCCGGAGGACGTTACGACAACCTCGCTGAGTATTATACCGATCGTCAGCTCCCCGGCGTGGGCATCTCCATCGGCCTGACGAGGCTGTTTTATGTGCTGGGCGAGCAGGGTCTGCTGAACCCCCAGCTGCCCACGGCCCCCGCCGATGTGCTGATCCTGCCCATGACCCAGGACCTGACGCCGGCCATCCGGCTGGCTACTCGGCTGCGGAGTGCAGGCGTCCGCACCCAGCTGTATACAGAGCAGAAAAAGTTCAAGGCCAAGATGAACTATGCCGACAAGCTGGGGGTCCCCTATGTGGTGTTCCTGGGGGACGACGAGATCGCCGCAGGACAGGTGGCCTGCAAGGATATGACCTCCGGCGAGCAGACCAAGCTGTCCTTTGAGGACACTCTGTCCCGGATCACCCAGGGACTGTCCCAGCGAAACCAGGGCAAGGTCATCCTGGAATAATAAATACAAACCGAAATATCTGAATGAAATATTTCAACTTGTAATCAAGTAATTCAATACAGAACGTGATATTTTAACCAAACTATACAAATATTTATCAGAACAGGAGCGATTCATATGATGCAGATGCGAACCCATACCTGTGGGGAGCTGCGGCTGGCCAATGCGGGTCAGCGCGTGAAAATCGTGGGCTGGATGGAAAACGTCCGGGTCGTGGGCCAGAACTTCGCCTTTGTGGTGCTGCGGGACTTCTACGGCACCACCCAGGTGGTGGTGGAGAACCAGGAGATGATGGACATCATCAACGGCCTGAACAAGGAGTCCACCATCAGCGTGGAGGGCACCGTCCGGGAGCGGGCCAGCAAGAACCCCAAGCAGGCCACCGGCGACGTGGAAGTGGTGCCGGAGAAGATCGAGGTCCTGGGCCGCTGCCGGTACAACAGCCTGCCCTTTGAGATCAACCGCAGCCGGGAGGCCGACGAGACCCAGCGTCTGAAATATCGTTATCTGGACCTGCGGAACCCGGCAGTGAAGAGCAACATCATCCTGCGGTGCCAGGTGGTGTCCGCCCTGCGGGCGGCCATGACCCAGCACGGCTTCCTGGAGATCACCACCCCCATCCTGACCGCCTCCTCCCCGGAGGGCGCCCGGGATTATCTGGTGCCCGCCCGGAAGCACCCCGGCAAGTTCTATGCCCTGCCCCAGGCTCCCCAGCAGTTCAAGCAGCTGCTGATGACCGCGGGCTTCGACCGCTATTTCCAGATCGCTCCCTGCTTCCGGGATGAGGACGCCCGGGGCGACCGCTCCCCCGGCGAGTTCTATCAGCTGGATATGGAAATGGCTTTCGCCACCCAGGAGGACGTGTTCGCCGTGCTGGAGGATGTGCTGCCTCCCATCTTCGCCAAGTTCGGCACCTATAACGTGGCCTCCTCCGCCCCCTTCCGCCGCATTGCCTATCGGAATGCCATGGAGACCTATGGCTCCGATAAGCCCGACCTGCGCATCGACCTGACCTGCAAAAACGTCACCTCCCTGTTCGCCGAAAGCGAGTTCGAGGCCCTGCGGGGTCAGACCGTGAAGATGGTCCCCGTGTCCGACTGCAAGCTCACCCGCAAGCAGATCGACAAGCTGTTGGGCGACTGCGAGGTGCAGTCCGGCTCCAAGGCCTACTGGTTCAAGATGGACGAAAACGGCCAGCTGGCCGGCGGCATCGCCAAGTTCGTCACCGGTATCCAGGAGCAGCTGACCCAGGCCCTGGACCTGAAGCCCAACACCCTGGTGCTGGTGGCCGCCGGGGCCGCCGCCACCAAGTCCGTGGGCGTGCTGATCAAGACCTTCGGCGTGGCCTGCGAGGGCCACATGGACAAGGAGCGCTATGAGTTCTGCTGGATCGTGGACTTCCCCATGTACGAGATCGGCGACGAGTCCGGCCAGCTGGAGTTCTGCCACAATCCCTTCTCCATGCCCAGCGGCGGCCTGGAGGTGCTGCTGAAGGCCGAGCGGGGCGAGATCGACCCCCTGACCATCACCGCCGACCAGTACGACCTGGTGTGCAACGGCGTGGAGCTGTCCAGCGGCGCCGTCCGGAACCACGATCCCGAGATCATGGTCAAGGCCTTTGAGCTGGTGCGTCTGGGCGAGGAGGACGTAAAGAAGAAGTTCCCCGCCATGTACAACGCCTTCTGCTATGGTGCGCCTCCCCATGCCGGCATCGCCCCGGGCGTGGACCGCATGGTGATGCTGCTGGCGGGCGAAAGCTCCATCCGGGAGATCATCCCCTTCCCCATGAACAAGAACGCCCAGGATATCATGATGGGCGCCCCCTCCACCGTGGATCAAAAGCAGCTGGACGAGCTGCATATTGCCCTGGTGGGTGACGTGGAGGAGGACTAAGCCGTATACGCCCGGGTTCCGGCGGGGCACATGGGCCCCGCCCTACTGGATTATTCGAAATTATAAAACGCAGGACCGGCTCGGTCCTGCGTTTTTATTTCATCTCCTGCACCAGAAGCTCCAGAAGTTCCAGCTGGTGGCCGGTGAGCCGCCGCAGGCTCTGATTCAGCCGCTTCAGCCGCATAGGGTCGGCAAACTCCACCGAGAAAAACTCCTCCGGCGTGACCTCCAGATAGTCGCAAATGTAGAAGAACATGGCCATGGACGGCAGATTCACGCCGTTTTCGATGTTGTTGATATACCCGGCGCTCTGCCCCAGAGAAAGGCTCATGTCCCGGGCCGACACCCCCTTGGCCTGCCGCAGCTGTGACATCCGCCGGGCAAATTCCTCTTTTTTTCCATGGGCCACCTCCAGGTTTTTGATAATTGTACTATATGTACAGGCAAAATTTATCCTGTTTTACAGGTTATTTTCTTGACATAACTATTTATAGTAGTTATTATAAAGAAAAGTGTCGTATGGAATAGATTGAAGGGGGAGCATCATGGACTTTCTTATTATAGTTGTTATTTTTGCTGTAGGAGGTATATTGCTGTATATCTGTATCACTCCACTACAAAAAAGTCAGATGATTAGAGATAGGGAAAAAGCACAGGCAGAAGCATGGGCAAAAGCACGGCTGAAAGAAGTCAAGGAAAAGGAAGAACGGCAGGACGCTCTGGCCCGCCAGAAGTCCCTGGAGGATAAGTTCTTCAACAGCCCCCTGACCCGGGAGATCATCCAGACCATTCGCGGCGGGTCAAACAATCTGCCGGAGGAGATCGTTGTCTACGATGACCGTGTCACTGGCCGCACCAACGGCGTCACCCGGACATATGACTTCATTGCAAACCGAGTGGCAACCCTCCAGCGCGTATACAACTGCATGCTGCATTACGGAGACTATGAACTTCTTTTGCGCCCGCAGGTCGCTTTGGGAAATGCCATTAATCGGGTATTGGGCGGAGAATACGATGTTTCGGATGAGGCGGTACGCCGAAGAGAGCAGCATGCCCATTCTGACGGAGAAATCTATTTTCTTTTTCACTACACCTCCGATCATGTTCTTTTGCGGCTGAAGCCGAAAACATATTTCTAATCAAGGAGGATCACAACATGGCGCGCTGCTACTATCTGGATTACATCAGCAAGGGCTTCCTCAGCAGCTACAGCAACGACGAGTACGTCTGCAAGCTGTGCGGCAAGCATTTTGCCACCAACGACCCCCAGGTGAAGTACACCTGCAACCCCGACTACGGCGAGGAGTACAAGAAGTGTCCCGTGTATCAGAACAACCGGTGACATAACAAACAAGAACGGCGGGGCTTCGGCCCCGCCGTTCTGGCTTTAATTCTCTTATTCTCCGCTTCGCTCATACACGGCCCGGACGTATTTCCGGCCCCGCCAGATGGTGGCCAGGCACACGACCATAGTGAACCCGCCGCACAGGGTGACGCACAGGCGGTAGTCCAGCACCTCCCCCAGCGCCCCGATGACCAGGGACAGCACGGCGGCCGCGCCGGTATACAGCATGGATTCAAAGGCGTTGACCCGGGCCCGCAGCCGGTCCGGAATATACCGCTGCACCGCCGCCTGGCGCATGGTGGCGCTGTTGGTCCCCAAAAATCCGCACAGGCCCCGGCTGGCCAGCATCAGGGGATACGGCAGCCAAAGCAGCAGCATGTCCATGGCCTCGTACACCATGTACACCAGGAAGGCGAAGCCGTACCGCTTCTTTTCCGGGATCTCCATCCGGTACTGCACAAAGCCGCCCACTGTGCGGCCCAGGAACTCCGCCACGGAGAACAGAGAGTACATGGCCGCCGTCATGCCGGGAAACGTCCGGAAGAACGCCACCAGAATGGGGGAATATCCGCTGGCCACTCCGTTGGTCACGGCCATGTAGCCATAGATGTTCATAAGGCCCTTCTCCTGCCGCAGGTACCGGGCGGCCTCCTTCACATCGGCCCACCAGGCACGGAGGGAGGAGTTCTCCTCCGGCGGGCGGCGCTCCTCGTGAATACGGATGCCGCTTTCCACCGCCGACGCCATCAGGGACAGGACTCCTTGTCCCACCAGCAGCCATGCCGCTCCCACGGCGTCCAGCAGCACCGCCGACAGGGGCAGCATCATCACCCGCAGAACGGGGTACAGGGTGGAGGCCACGGCGTAGCCCTTCTGCTCCGCCCCCTCCGGCAGCAGCATGGGGAAAATGCTGTTGTACGCCAGCTCGTCAAAGGCTCTGAGGGACGCCAGCACCAGGGAAAAGGCCAGGTAGCCCACATAGGAGAACGTGCCCCGCAGAAGATACGCCCCCAGCAGCAGATACATGACGCCGTTGAGCATGTCGCCGCCTATCAGGAAGGGCTTGCGGGGCATCCGGTCCATCCACGGGGCAATGAACAGGGGCAGCAGAAAGCCCGGGATCAGCTCCGTCGCCAGCACCAGCGCCGAGGCCAGGGTGCTGCCGGTCTCGTCGAACACCAAAAACGACATGGCAAAGCCGCCGGCGATGCCGCCTACGGCGCCCAGTCCGCTGGCGGCGATCAGCAGGGTAAAATTCCGTGTCCAGAGTCTGTTTTTCATTGTTTCTCACCTCGGGAATATCATAGCACACTGGTAAGACGATGAAAACGGGGTATATATGGGAAAGTTTTCCCTGTCAATCCCTATTCAATCGGCAGATTCGGTAGTTTGATAGGAAAGTCCCGCAGAAGCTCATAGGCCTGCTTATACTGCCGCCCGGCGGTGAGCCACTCCAGCACCCGGGGTAGGTGAAAGGCCGCGTATCCGATGGGCAGCTCCCGGCGGCAGCGGTTGAATACGTCCATCAGCGCCGCGCCGTAATCCGGGTCCCGCAGATAGCCGGGGTTTTCCAGCCTGCGCCGCACCAGCCCGCAGATCCCCATGCACAGAGCCCGGTCCGGATACTCCTCTGGGGCCGTCTCCGCCCGGTCCAGGGCGTCCAGAGCCTCCCGGGGCCGGCCCAGACCCTCGCAGCACACCGCCAGCTTGTGCAGCTCCATGACCCGGGGGTGCTCCAGGGCGGAAAAATACCCATACGCCTCCTGATACCGGCTGCACTCCACCTGGGAGGCCGCCCGGTTATAGGCTATGCTCTGCAGATCATCCTGCCGCCCCAGAGCCCGGGCCATACGCTCCGCCGCCTGATAATGCGCCTCCATGCCACCCAGGTCCAGCTGGTTGCAGCAGAGACTCCCCATGAACATCCGGCACTCCAGCATCAGCCGCACCCGGCCGTCCCGGGCCGCCAGGTCATAGCCCTGCTGCAGCAGGGTCATGGCCCCCACATAGTCGCTGCCCTGCTCATACCCGGCGATACCGGCCATGAGATAGCAATACGCCTCCGGCAGCAGGCGCACCGCCTCCATGTCCCGGTTCTGCACCACCCGCAGAATGGCCAGCTGCCGCCGGTCCAGATACGGCTCCAGGGCCGCTGGGATTTCCGTGGAGTTGTTCCGGTCCATGGCGTCCAGCACCAGGCCGTCCGCCGCCAGGGGACTGGACAGAAGCCGGTCCAGGGCGTGCGCGAATATCTCCCGGCTGTCCCGGAAGCCCTCCTTATCCCCGTCCAGCAGGCATTCATACCGGTGCTCCACCAGCCGCTCCAGCTCCGGCAGGCTCCCCCCGTACCAGGGAAGCTCCAGCCTCCGGAACAGCAGCTCCAGCAGCTCCGGGGCCGCCTGCACCTGTCCCTGCTCGATCTTGGACAGATACGACGCCGCGCAGATACCCCGGCACAGGCCCTCCTGGCTCCAGCCCCGCTTCAGCCGCTGCTGGCGCAGCCGCAGGCCCACCGCCGCCGCACCGGCGGAACAGGCGTCCTTCATATGCATCCCCTCCCCTTTTTGCATCCGTTTTGTATCAGTGTAACACAGACGGGGGCATTTGGGAATAAGCAAACTCCCTCCGCCAGCGGCGGAGGGAGTTTATATGCAGTTGTCAGCAGAGCTTGGCGCCGGCGGGAATGGCGTCGTCCAGCAGCAGCAGGTGCAGCTTCTCCTCGCCCTTTTCCTTGTGGACGGCGGAGATCAGCATACCGCAGCTGGGGATGCCCATCATCTTCCGGGGCGGCAGATTCAGAACCGCCACGGCGGTCTTGCCGATGAGCTGCTCCGGCTCATAATAGTGATGGATGCCAGAGAGAATGGTGCGGTCCGTGCCGCTGCCGTCGTCCAGGGTGAACTTCAGCAGCTTGTCGCTCTTCTTCACGGCCTCGCAGTTCTTGATCTTCACGGCCCGGAAATCGGACTTGCAGAAGGTGTCAAAATCCACGTTTTCCTGGCTGTAGGGCTCCAGCTCCAGGGCAGGCAGAGCCGCCTTGCGCTGGGCCTCCTGGATGGCGTTGAGCTCGGCCAGGGCCTTCTCGGCGTCGATGCGGGGGAACAGGGCCTCGCCCTTGTGGACGGTAACGTCCGGGCGCAGGCTGCCCCACACGTTGGCCTTTTCCCAGGTGCGGCAGCACGGGCAGGCACCGATCTGGTCAAAGATCTTTTCGGCGCTGTCGGGAATGAAGGGAGTCAGCAGCACGGCGCAGATGCGGACGGTCTCCAGCAGGTTATACATAACCGTGGCCAGGCGGGCCCGGTTGGCGGGGTCCTTGGCCAGGGTCCAGGGGGCGTTTTCGTCGATATACTTGTTGGCCCGCTGGATGGTCTTGAACACCTGCTCCAGGGCGTTCTGGAACTGGAAGTGCTCCATCTCCGCCTCATAGCGGTCCCGCAGGGTGGAGACCATCTGCTTCAGATCGTCGTCGGCGTCGGTATCCAGGCGCTCGGTGGGCAGGGTGCCGCCGAAGTATTTCTCCACCATGGCGGTGGTGCGGCTGACCAGGTTGCCCAGGTCGTTGGCCAGGTCCATGTTGATGGTCTGGATCAGCAGCTCGTTGGAGAAGTTGCCGTCGGAGCCGAAGGGGAAGGTTCGCAGCAGGAAGAAGCGCAGGGCGTCCACGCCGAACTTCTCCGCCAGCACATAGGGGTCCACCACGTTGCCCTTGGACTTGGACATCTTGCCGCCGTCCATCACCAGCCAGCCGTGGCCGTAAACGTGCTTGGGCAGGGGCATTTCCATGCTCATGAGCATGGCGGGCCAGATAATGGAGTGGAACCGGACGATCTCCTTGCCCACAAAGTGGACGTCGGCGGGCCAATACTTGTCGTAGTCGTGATACCGGTCGTTCATAAAGCCCAGGGCGGTGGTGTAGTTGAACAGAGCGTCCACCCAGACGTATACCACATGGCCCGGGTCAAAGTCCACGGGAATGCCCCAGGAGAAGCTGGTGCGGCTGACGCACAGGTCCTCCAGGCCGGGCTTGATGAAGTTGTTGACCATCTCGTTGACCCGGGAGCGGGGCTGCAGGAAGTCGGTGTCCTCCAGCAGGTGGCGGACCCGGTCGGCGTACTTGCTCAGGCGGAAGAAATAGGCCTCCTCCTCGGCGTCCATGACCTCCCGGCCGCAGTCGGGGCACTTGCCGTCCACCAGCTGGCTCTCGGTCCAGAAGCTCTCGCAGGGCTTGCAGTATTTGCCCTTATAGGTGCCCTTATAGATGTCGCCCTTTTCGTACATCTTACGGAAGATCTTCTGGATAGAGGCGCAGTGGTAATCGTCGGTGGTGCGGATGAAGCGGTCGTTGGAGATGTTCATCAGCTTCCACAGGTCCAGGATGCCCTGGGGACCCTCCACGATGTTGTCCAGGAACTCCTTGGGGGTCTTTCCGGCGGCCTTGGCCTTGTCCTCGATCTTCTGGCCGTGCTCGTCGGTGCCCGTCAGGAACAGCACGTCGCAGCCGGTGAGCCGCTTATAGCGGGCCATGGCGTCGGTGGCCACGGTGCAGTAGGTGTGGCCGATGTGCAGCTTGTCAGAGGGGTAATAAATGGGTGTGGTGATATAGAATTTCTGCTTTTCCATGGGGATCTATCTCCTTTTCCGCCGCTCCGAATGGAAGAGCGGCTTAATATTTTGGCGTTTTTCCGGCGGCCAGGCAAACAAAAAACGCCCCCGGCTGACTGCCAAGGGCGATGCAGCGCACCGCGGTACCACCTTGCTTCGCCGCGCTCCCCCAGGAGGCGGCCTCATGGGACGCCGACACGTCCCCGCGCTGTAACGGGCACACCCGGTCCGGCTTCACGCGTCTGCGCTGGGCCGGACGGCTCCGGGGCCATGTTCGCCGGGTCCCCCGTGTCCGCTTTCACCTTGCCGGACTCTCTTGTGACGGAGGCTGAACCGGGTACTCTTCCCATCCACGCCGATTTATCCCTATCTTATCCCCGGCGGCGGGGTTTGTCAATGATTTTCTTGGATTATGGGCCGGTTTGTGGTATGATACAGAAAAAAACGAAGGGAGAGCGCCATGAAGCTGGTAAGCTGGAACGTCAACGGCCTGCGGTCATGCCTGACCAAGGGCTTTCTGGAATATGTGAAGCAGGAGGACCCGGACGTGATATGCCTGCAGGAGACCAAGCTGCAGCCGGAGCAGGCGGTGTTTGAGCTGGAGGGCTATCACCGGTATTTCTACTCCGCCGAGAAGAAGGGCTATTCCGGCACCGCCGTTCTGACCCGGCAGGAGCCGATATCGATGGTATTCGGCTTCGGCGATGATATCCACCGCCACGAGGGCCGGGTCATCACCGCGGAATACCCGGATTTCTATCTGGTGTGCTGCTACACCCCCAACAGCCAGGACGGGCTGAAGCGGCTGGATTACCGGATGCAGTGGGAGGACGACCTGCGGGCCTATCTGATGGAGCTGGACCGGACAAAGCCCGTGGTATACTGCGGTGACCTGAACGTGGCCCACCAGGAGATGGACCTGAAAAATCCCAAGACCAACCGGATGAACCCGGGCTTCACCGACCAGGAGCGGGAAAAGATGACCGCCCTGCTGTCCTCCGGCTTTGCCGACACCTTCCGGACCCTGCACCCGGAGGAGGTCACCTATTCCTGGTGGAGCTACCGCTTCCACGCCCGGGAGAAGAACGTGGGGTGGCGCATCGACTATTTCATCGTGTCCCGGCGTCTGCTGCCCCGGGTGACGGGCGCCGCCATCCGCACGGAGGTGTACGGCAGCGACCACTGCCCGGTGGTTCTGGAAATTTCCTGAAAAAAACACTTGACTGTCAAGTCCCTTTACCCCTTATACTGCGGATAAAAGGAGGGCAACGCCATGCATATCAAGGACGTAGAGCAGCGCACCGGGCTGTCCCGGGCCAACATCCGATACTATGAACAGGAGGGGCTGGTGCATCCGGCCCGGCGGAAAAACGGCTATCGGGACTACAGCCCCGATGACCTGGAGACTCTGCTGCGCATCCGCCTGCTGCGGCGGCTGGACGTGCCCATTGAGGAGATCCGGTCCATGCAGGCCGGGAAGCTGTCCCTGTCCGAGGCCCTGTCCCAGCGGCTGGCGGCCCTGCGCCGCCGGGAGGAGCAGGCCCGGGCGGATCAGTCCGTGTGCCGGGCCATGCAGGCCGACCACGCCTGCTATGACACCCTGGACGCGGAGAAATACTGGCGGCTTCTGTACACGCCGCCCCAGGCGGCTCCTGCCGCAGCCCGGACGGACCGTCAGGATCCCTGCCCCTGGCGGCGGTTCCTGGCCCGGGGGCTGGATATGCTTCTGTGCTCCTCCACCGTGGCCCTGGCGCTGATGCTGGGGCGGATCGCGCCCCAGACCCCGGGATTCTCCCTGCTGACCTATGTGGGAAGCCTGCTGCTGATGCTGGGGGTGGAGCCGGTGCTGCTGCACCTGTGGGGCGTCACACCGGGCAAGCTGCTGCTGGGGCTGACGGTGGAACAGCCGGACGGCCGCCGTCCCACCTGGGGCCAGGCCTACGCCTACACGGCCATGGCCGTGGTATACGGGATCGCCCTGTACATTCCCGTTCTGCGGCTGTGGCGGCTGCGCAGGAGCTATCTGGACTGCCGGGACGGCCTGGAAATGCCCTGGGAGGGAGAGCTCCTGTGCCAGAGCCGGGACATTCCCTGGTGGCGGTGGGCGCTGCTTCCCGCAGCCTGGGGGCTGGTGATCCTGGCCATAATCGGCGGCAGCAACATTCTTCTGATGCCTGCTAACGGCGGGCGGCTGACGGTGGCGGAGTTTGCGGAAAACTTCAACCAGATGGCCCAGGTCACGGATTCTCCCCTGCGGCTACACTCCAATGGCGCATGGGTGCGGGATTCACTCCGGGGATATGCGGCCACCCTGGAAAACGCCTTTCCAAGCCGCCTGAAATATGAGACAGACGCCAACGGATACCTGACCGCCGTGAGGTTCCGGTGCTCCTATACCGCCCAGGGCGGCGGGGACCCGTCCTCCGCCCCGGACTTCGTCTATGCCAGCACTGCCTTTATCCAGCCGCTGCTATTGGCCATGCTGGCCAGCCAGGACGCCTCTGCCCAGGATATGGCGGCGCTGGTCAACGACCGCTGGGACCAGGGCTTTGTGTATGAGACGGAGGACGCCCGCACCTCCGTCACCGTCACCTGCTATGGCTATGTGGTGGACCGCAGCACCGGCATGCTGATTTCCCACGACGCCTCCTGCGGCTTCACCGCCGCCTTTGACATCGTGTGGAACTGAACAGAGAAAAAAGGCAGCCGCCCGGGCCGGGCGGCTGCCTTTATGGCGTTTGACAGTCTTGTTAAATCAATATACCCGGGCAGGCTCCTCGCCGTTGAGGACACGCAGAGCGCCCTGGGCCAGGGCCAGCAGCTCATCCTCGCCGGGATACACGGTGATGGGGGCGATCCAGCCCACCATATCGGTGATGGCGTCCACGGTCTCCTGACCGTAGGCAATGCCGCCGGTGAGAATGATCTGGTCCACCTTGCCCTTCATGACGGCGGCCATTGCGCCCACTTCCTTGCCGATCTGATAGTGGAATGCCTCCACGGTGGCGGCAATCTCCTTGTCGCCCTCGGCGGCGGCCTTCAGCAGGTCGCGCATGTCGTTGGAGCCGGTGTAGGCCACCAGGCCGCCGTGGCCGGCCAGCATCTTGCGGATCTCGCCGGCGGTATACTTGCCGCTGAAGCACAGGCTCACCAGCTGACCGGTGGGCAGGCTGCCGGACCGCTCGGGGGAGAAGGGGCCGTCGCCGTCCAGGGCGTTCTGGGTATCCACCACGCTGCCGTGGACGTGGGCGCCGATGGAGCAGCCGCCGCCCATGTGGCAGACGATGAGGTTCAGATCCTCATACTTCTTGCCATGCTCCTTGGCGTAGCGCTTGGCAACGGCCTTCTGGTTCAGGGCGTGGAAAATGCTGGTGCGATGGAACAGGGGATGGCCGGCATAGCGGGCCACGTCGGACAGCTCATCCACCACCACGGGGTCCACGATGAAGGAGGGGATGCCCAGCTGGTCGCCGATCTCCCGGGCGATGATGCCGCCCAGGTTGGAGGCGTGCTGTCCCTGAACGCCCACGGTGCAGTCGCGGACCAGACGGTCGCTGACGGCGTAGGTGCCGCCCCGGATAGGAGCCAGCAGGCCGCCGCGGCCGGAGACGGCGGACAGGGTCTTCACATCGAAGCCCTGATCCTCCAGGGCCTTCATCACCAGCTTGCGCCGCCAGTCCTTCTGGGCGGGGATGGAGTCAAACTTTTCGAGTTCCTCGGCGCTGTGGCGCAGAGTCTTGTCAAAGAGCAGGTTCTCGTCCTCATAGACGCCGATCTTGGTGGACGTGGAGCCGGGGTTGACGACCAGAATTCTGTAAGACATGGGAATTTTCCTCCTGTTATTTTTTTGAATTGTTCCGTAAAAAGCAGCCTGATAACGACTTTACTGTATTATACAACAGTCGGTCAAGCTATGTAAACTACTTTTTCTACTATAAGGAAACAATTTCGCAAAAATGTTAAATTCTTGCCGTTCTTTTTTGGTCCGGCGGCATCACAAAAAAAAGAACGCCAGCAGGCGTTCTTTTTTCGTATTCGTTTACCGCTTGTCGCGGTCGTAGGACACCACCACGCGGCGGTTGGGCTCGGTGCCGATGGAGTAGGTATTCACACCGGGGACATCCTGCAGGGCGGCGTGGATCACATGGCGCTCATAGGCGTTCATGGGCTCCAGGGTGACGCTGCGGCGATACTTGGTGACCTTTCCGGCCACCTTGCGGGCCAGGGACTCCAGGCTCTGCTCGCGCTTGGCCCGGTAGTTCTCGGCGTCCACATGGACGCGGATGCGCTTTTCCCGGCCGGAATTGACGGCATAGTTGGTCAGCTGCTGGATGGCATCCAGGGTCTCGCCCCGGCGGCCGATGAGCTGGCCCAGCTTCTGGCCCTCCAGCACCACGCTGTAACGGCCCTTCTCCGTCTCGGTGACCTGCACCTGGGCAGGGCTGTCCATATGCTCCAGCAGGCCCGTCAGGAACTCGGTGATGCGGCGGGCGTTGTCGTCCTGGCAGGACTCCTGAACCGGGGCGGCGGGGGCCTCCGCAGCCTTG
>ENA-OZGD01000024-OZGD01000024.1-human-gut-metagenome-genome-assembly--contig:-NODE-24-length-76794-cov-11.997993_pt1 | contig 76794 bp, 75 predicted proteins | sample MGYA00244653_ERZ653652 | MGnify/ENA primary metagenome ERZ653652 (study PRJEB26926, sample SAMN06164983) | human gut metagenome | biome: ENVO:00009003; feature: ENVO:2100002; material: ENVO:00002003... | reverse complement strand
CTACAAGAATACCCCCACTTTCGCTTATTGAAAGTGAGGGTTATTTGACAGACTGTAATGGAGCGTATCAGTACAGATACGCTCCATTTCTTGTGTCAATATACGCGCCCCCATTTACCTTCTCCGTCCTCGCTTCGCTCGCCCACATCTCCCAAAGGGAGAGGCAAGGGAGTGCGCTGAAATACTGTGAGCGGCCGGAAAGCGGAGACAATGCCCTTTATTTGCCCCACTTGGGGGCGTCCCTTGGGAACGAGGGAATGGGGTTTCCTCCGCCGATATCCGCTTTCTCACGTAAAATGCGCGGTTTCCTTCCTCCCTTCCCTAACATCACCTACATCTTGTGATTTTTCCACTTTTTTCAGTCCCACATGTTGTGTTTCGACAAAATCTGCGCCGCGGTTGTGCTACTATGATTGCAGGCTCGTGGGACGGAGCCGGATGACTGCCGCCGTGGCGTCGTCCATCTGCTTCCCGCGGCCATACTCCAGAATTTTTGCTGCCAGCTCCCCAGGCGGCATGTCCGGAGTCAGGTCAGACCGGCGGGAAATCCCCTCTCCATCCACGCCGTCGCTGAGCAATACCAGCGCTTCCCCCCGACGCAGGGACAGCTTCTCTACCGTTTCCCGGCTTTCCGTTACGGAAATGCCCGGCGGTGGGGTGGCTGTCCCTATTTTTTCCGCGCTGCCCCGGCGAAGCAGCCAGCTGGGGGCGGCACCCCACTTGTATAACGTGGCGTGGCCGGTGTCGAGATAGAGTTCCGCCAAGTCCACCGTGACCGCCCCGGCACTGCCCCGGAGGGCGAGAATGCTGTTGAGGGTGCGCAGGGCGTGGGCGGCGGGAAACCCGGCGGTGAGCATCTGCCGCAGAAGCGATCCCGCCGACTGCCCCTCCTGGGCAGCGCCCAGCCCGGTACCCATTCCGTCGCAGAGAAGGACGTAATACCGGCACTCGGGCCCCGGAAAGGCAAGGCACCTGTCGCCGTTGGCAAGCTCCTTGCTGCGGCTGCGGGCGGCGGCCTCGGCGCGAAACCAGGCCCTCGGCCGCTGCCCCCGGCGGGGCAGATCGTCGGCAAGCCCCCGCAGGAAATCTCCCAGAAACTGATACTGCTGCACCATCGCCGCCCGGTACTCCGACTGCCGGGCGCTGTCGGCTTTTAATAGCTTCAGCTGCTCCTGCCCCCGGCGAAGCTCCGGGATCAGCCGCCCCGACTTGCGGCATTGGGCGTCCAGCGGGTTTTGCAGCAGCGATACGTCCAGCGACGACTGCTGGGGGCAGCTGTTCCGGGCGGAGCAGCTGCCGCAGGCGCGCTGCCGCACTTTTTGCAGCACGGCGGAAGCGTCAACGGGGGGCGGCGCGGTCTCCAGAAAAAGCTGCTGGGTGACGCCGAGAACCTCCGCCCCCAGCTCCAGCCGCACCTGCGCCAGCCCCGTCTCCCCCCGGCGGCGGGCGGTCTCCGGAGAGGGCGGCATCAGAATTCCCAGCCCGCCGCCGAGAATCAGCCCCGGCAATGGCGTATAATCCCGAATGCCGCAGATCGCCATTACCACCATGCACGCCGCCCCCGGCGCGAGACAGCGCATCCACTTGCGTTCAAAGGGGATCATGCGGATCACGCCCGCGAGACACAGTACCGCCGTCATGGGAATGTTCGTCACCTGCGCCAGATCCAGCCCCAACCCTCCAAGCACCGCGGCGGGGAAAGCGCTGCCAACTGCCAGCGCGCCTGCCGCGAGATACCCCAATCCAAGATAAGGCGTCGGTGAAGCCTGCGCCAGCGCCAGCACCGCCACGCCGCCTACCAGCCAGTCGGTGACGGCGGTGCGTCTGCGCAGCGCCACGGGGAACAGCAGTCCCGCCCCGGCGGCGAGGACAATCCGCAGGAAATAGACCGGCACCGGCACGGTATCCCGCAGCACCAGCTGGAACAGCAGTCCGGTCAGCGCCGTCAGAAACGCGGAAATGGCAGGGAAGATCAGCGGCTGTTCCTCCGGAATGTGCCGGGCAAGGAGCAGCGCCAGCAGTCCGCCGGAGGCCGACCACACCAGCCCCTGCAATCCCGCGATGCCCCAGAAGACCCAGTAGCCCAGCATGGCCCCCAGACTCATGACCGCCGCGTGCCAGCCGCTCATGGCTAAAATCAGCCCCATCGCCAGCGGCTGAGGGTAATTACCCAGACTGGCCGCGCTGAGCAGAAATCCGCTGCCGCCGCACAGGAGGACGACCCCTCCTGTGCGGATTTTGGGGTTCAGCAGCAGCCTTTGGCACGTTCGCCGCCCCCGCCGCAGGTACGTTTCCATGGATGCAATCATTTCCACCACAGCCTTTCCTTAGTGATGGGAAAATCCTATCACGCCGAGAAAAATTATGCTGTCGGATTCGCAATGGTGAGAAAGTTTCTTAGGAAGCTCTGGTTAAATTGACAAGAGCTGGCAGCGAGAGATTTTGGCTCCGGGCAAAGCACGGAAAATGGAGGAATACTGTATGTATTTCCCATTTTTCGTGCTGAAGACCGGGGGCAAAAGATCCGCTGTCCAGCCGCAGGCAATTTAATCAGAGTTTCCCTTGCATCGGGGGCGGGATGGGTGTATAATGACCTGTAATTAAGGAAGCTGGAAGGGAATCAATGACGGCCATGGGCAGAGAATTTGAACTGAAATACCGGGCGGATTCCGGGATGATTGCCGCCATTCGGGCAGCATTCGGGGATTTTTCCGAGATCCGGATGGAAACGGTCTATTATGACACTTTGGATGCCGCCCTGAGCCGCCGGCGCTGGATGCTGCGGCGGCGGTACGAAAACGGGACCTCCGTCTGCACCCTGAAAACGCCCCTCCCTGACGGCAGCCGGGGAGAGTGGGAAACCCCATGTGACGATATCGGGTTGGCAGCGAAAGAGTTATGTAAACTCGGCGCGCCGGAAGACCTGCTGCCCCTGACGGAAAGCGGCCTGACGGAAGCCTGCGCCGCCCGATTCACCCGTCTGGCAAAGCAGATCGTTCTGGAACGCTGCACCGTGGAGCTGGCGCTGGACGAGGGCACGCTGATGGGCGGCGGGAGGATGCTTCCCTTTGCCGAAATAGAAGTGGAACTGAAATCCGGCGAAGAAGCCGCCGCGACTGCCTTTGCCGAAGCTCTGGCGCAGGAATTCAACCTGACCCCGGAACCGAAAAGCAAGGCGCAGCGAGCCATGGCACTGCTGCATTAAGGACATACAGGAGAGAGAAATATGCCCAAATTTGAGACGCTGTTTTCCAAATACGACCGTCTGGTGCTGTTCGACACCGAGACCACCGGCCTAGCCTACAACCGGGACGAGATCATTGAGTTTGCCGCCGTGGTGCTGGAGCGGGTGGACGGAACGCCGAAGGTGGTGCAGGAGTACGACCAGCTGGTCGCCCTGTCCCCCGGCGGGTTTGTGCCGCCGAAAATTCAGGAGCTGACCGGCATCTCTACCCAAGACCTGCGGGAACGGGGACTGCCCAAGACCAGAGTCTGCCGGGACATTGCCGAAATGATTCAGGGCAACACCCTGCTGCTGGCCTACAACGCCCATTTTGACCTGAGTTTTCTATTCTATATGCTTCTGCGGGACGGCGACCCGGCCGTGCTCAAGGGCAAGGACAAGCTGGACCTGCTCACGGTCTACCGCGACCGCCACAGCTACCCCCACCGGCTGTGCAGTGCTATTGAGGTCTACGGCCTTTCCGGCAAGGTGGTCAATTCCCACCGGGCGGTGGACGACGTGCTTGCCACCGTGGCGGTGATGGAGGAAATGGAGAAGGAAAAGAACGATTTGGAGCGTTATGTAAACCTTTTTGGCTACAACCCCAAATACGGCATCGAGGGCAAGCCCATCAGCTCCATTACTTACAAGCCCCAGCCCTATAACCCGGTGAAGCCGCTGTACGAGGCGTAGTACCCCTATGGAATGGCTGAATGTTTTCGGGCTGGTCATGGTGGCAGTCATCATGATACCCAATGTTCTGTTTGCGATGAAGTGCAAGGACGGATTCGTGAACAAATGGAACAACAAATCTGTGGAAACCGTGGAACAAATCGGCAGGTTCGGCTGCTTTGGATTTATGATCATCAACATTCCGGGAACCTGGTTCGGGTGGTGGTCTGACGAAGCGTTTGCCGTATATCTGGTCGTAGATGCCGTGCTGGTCACGCTTTACTGTGTGATCTGGGCGGTTTGTTTCCGGAAAAGCAGCGTTTTCAGAGCGTTGGCGCTGTCCATCATCCCCTCCGTTCTGTTCCTGTTCAGCGGGATTATGAGCCGGTCGATTCTCCTGACCATTGCCGCGGTATTGTTTGCGCCGAGCCATATTCTGATTTCGTATCAAAACGCAAAATGATTTCACCACAGGAGGTAACAATATGCTGAATCCATCCGCCTATGCTCTGGGGGCCAACCGCTCCTGCATCCGGGACCTGTTTGAATACGGCTGCCAGCGCGCCGCCGTTGTGGGACGGGAGAACGTCTACGACTATTCCCTGGGCAACCCCTCCATCCCCTCGCCGAAGGAGGTAGACGAGACGGTGCGCCAGATCCTCGACGACACCGATTCCCTGCTGATTCACGGCTACACCTCCGCCGTAGGCGATTACGCCACCCGGAAGGCCATTTCCGACGACCTGAACGCCCGCTACGGCGTGTCCACCGTTCCGGAGGAATTCTTCATCGGCTGCGGCGCGGCGCCGGAGTTGGTTAGCGTGTTCCGGGCGCTGGCAGTCCCGGGGGCGGAAATTCTGGCGGTCGCGCCCTATTTCCCGGAGTACAAGCCCTTCGCCCAGGAGGCGGGGCTGGAATTCAGGGTCGTCCCGGCGGACATCCCCTCCTTCCAGATCAACCTGACCGCTATGGAGCAGATGATCACGCCCAGCACGCAGGCGGTCATCCTCAACTCCCCCAATAACCCCTCCGGCGTGGTCTACACCCGGGAGACCTATCAGGCGCTGGCGAAAATCCTGAACAGCAAGGCCGCGGAGTACGGCCACCCCATTTACATCGTCTCCGACGAGCCGTACCGGGAGCTGGCCTACGGGGTCGAGGTGCCGTTCCTGCCGGAAATTTACCGGGATACCGTCATCTGCTATTCCTATTCCAAGTCTCTGTCCCTCCCCGGTGAACGAATCGGCTATGTGTATGTGCCTCAGAAAGCCACCGACGGCAAGGCACTGTACTCCGCCGTTGCGGGCGCTGCCCGGGCGGGCGGCCACGTCTGCGCCCCCAGCCTGTGGCAGAAGGTCATCGCCCGGTGCGCCCATCTGCGCCCGGACTTGGAGAGCTACGACCGCAACCGCAAGGCGCTGTACGAGGGGCTGACACGAATGGGCTACGAAATGGCCAAGCCCGACGGCGCGTTCTATCTGTTCATCAAAGCTCCCGGCGGCGACGCCAACGCATTTTCCGACGCGGCGAAGAAGAAAGACCTGCTGGTCGTCCCCGGCGACGGCTTCGGCTGCCCGGGATATTTCCGCATCTGCTACTGCGTGAGTCTGGAAATGATTCAGAAGAGTTTGCCGGTGTTTGAGGAACTGATTCGCTGCGGAGAGTGGTAAAGCGTTTGCTGTAGGGATGTTTTATGAATATACTTTATGCAACTGAACAAGAATAAAAAATAGCAATTTATTATAACAAAGTTGAGCCGAGATTGTGCAAGGAACGAAAATGTTGGATAGCGCAGTTTGAAAGTGCCAAGAGATTATAGGAAGGTAGCAGCGTGGATAAAGCAGTTTTGGAAAAGGTCGATTTTTTATTAAAAGATTTCGATCCTGACGCACTTGGACAAAAAATATGGATTCTAGGTGGAGATATATCAAGATACCACGAAATAATTGTCTTGGAAAGCAGAAAGGGAATGTGGTATTTAATAGAAGATTATTTGACCCCGGAGTATTCATATCATAATACATGGATGCTTACAGATGTTAAAGATATACGAGAATGGCTACTCGATTTTGTTGCAAGAAATAAAAAATATATAGTTGATAGACGGTCATGTCCTGCTACGGGGTTATGCAATCCCGAAACATATAATGGCATTTGCAAAAAAATATCTAAAGAGTATTTTCCATTGTCCGAATGCAAACGGATACCATCATTTCTTGCAGATACATTTCGCCAATATACGTATCTGGGAAGTGCGTCGGCACTTGGAATGGGAGATGTGACATTCTTTTGGGCATTTATCTCAAGTGATAGAAAATCGTTGTTAGGGATAGAGGGCATTTCACATTATGGCGGCGAAATAGGGCTATTTGATCCTCAAAAGATTATGCTTGAGAGGGAAGTTGATATTACTGATGATAAAACGATTAAAGCAATGATCTATTCTAAATTTGGTTGGAAAATTTGAAAACCAAGATAAAGACATTACCTGTAGCTGCGTAAGTCTGGAAATGATTCAGAAGAGTCTGCCGGTGTTTGAGGAACTGATTCAGGAGTTCGCGGAAAAATAAAATGCAGGCCGTTGGCAGCCACGAAAGTGGACGCCAACGGCCTGTGTATTACTGCTCACCGGCCATAAAATCCGGAATGAACCCGGTGTCCGCCGCCTCGGCCTCCTGGGTGAAGCCTTCCAATTCATTCAGATACATCCAACTGAGTACCGCGTCGTATTCCTCATCGGTGACCCGGCGGTCGAAGGGGGCGGGAAGGCCGCCCATGGGCGTGTACTGGCGCATCAGGCTTACCAGCACCTCCCCGGGGGCGAAATTCTCCCCGATCCAGTCCAGCACCCGCAGAGAGTTCTCCACATTTCCGGGCAGGATCAGGTGGCGGATAATAACGCCCCGGGTGACCTTCTCCCCCTCCCAGCGCACCGCACCCACCTGCCGCACCATCTCCCGGATGGCGTCGGCGGCAACGGAAAAATAGTCCGCCGCCCCGGACAGCTGACCCGCCAGACGGGCGTCTGCGTACTTGAAGTCGGGAAGGTAAATGTCAACGCACCCCTCCAACGCCCGCAGCGTCGCCACCCGCTCGTACCCGCCGCAGTTGTACACCACCGGCACGGGCAGTTTCGGCCGCAGCGCCGGGAGGATCGTGGGCAGAAAGTGGGTGGGGGTCACAAGATCGATGTTTTCCGCCCCCTGGGCAATGAGGTCTTCAAACAGACGCCTGAGTTCGGCGGAATCCATGGCCTTCCCCACCGCGCCGCCGCTGATGGCGGCGTTCTGGCAGTAGCGGCACCGGAGCGTGCAGCCGCCGAAGAAAACCGCGCCGCTTCCCCCAGCCCCCGCCAGCGCCGGTTCCTCCCATTTGTGGAGCATGGCTTTGGCCACGAGGGCGGTATCCGGGCAGCCGCAGAAGCCCCGCTGCCCCGCCGTTCTGTCCACGCCGCACCGCCGCGGGCAGAGGTTGCAGTTTCCGTAATCCATATCCATCCCATCCTTTGGGGGTATCATATCAGTTTTTTCGCCTTTTCTCAACCCCGTACTTTACCGGCGGGGGAAAATGTGGTAAACTACAAAGAAAAGTCTACTGTCTGCGCCCCTCGCAAACAGCTTTCAGAAAAGGGTAATATATTATATGGAAATCCGGTTTGCTGAAACCCGGGATATTCCCGGTATGATTAACTTGCTGCTTCAGGTGGGGGAAGTCCACCACCGCGTCCGTCCCGACCTGTTCCGGGCAGGCGCGCAGAAATATGACGAGCAGACCCTTGCCCGGATGCTCACCGATGACACCCGCCCCATTTTCGTCGCCGTGGAGGACGGGAAGGTGCTGGGCTACTGCTTCTGCATTTTGCAGGTGCGGGAAAACGACCCGGTGCTCCTGGACGACCGCACGCTGTACATCGACGACCTGTGCGTGGATGAAGCCTGCCGGGGCAAGCACGTGGGGCAGGCACTGTACGACCACACCGTGGCCTATGCCCGGGAGATCGGCTGCCGCACGGTGACACTGAACGTATGGTGCGGCAACGACAGCGCCATGCACTTCTACGAAAAGCAGGGGCTGAAACCCCGGAACATCCACATGGAAACCGTTTTGTGAGGAATGCCATGCTAATCAAGAACCAGATTTACGAAGCCGAGATCACGGACTATACCGCCGAGGGACAGGGCGTCGCCCACATCGAGGGCTGCGCCGTATTCATCCCCAACGCCGTCGCCGGGGAGAAGGTGCGCGTCCGGGTGGAGAAGGCGCAGAAGACGTGGGCGGCGGGGAAAATTGTGGAGATTCTGGAAAAGTCCCCCCACCGAGTCAACCGGGAGTGTGAGGTCGCCAAGCTCTGCGGCGGCTGCGATTTCTGGCACATGGACTACGCCGAGGAGACCCGCCTGAAAGCCGAGCGAGTGAAAAACTGCCTGAACCGCATCGGCGGTGAAAATCTGGCGGAAGTCCCCATTCTCGCCGCCCCCGACTGCCACGGCTACCGCAACAAGGCGCAGTATCCGGTGGCGGTGAAAAAAGGACGCGCCTACGCCGGATTCTACCGGGCGGGCACCCACGACGTGGTGGAAAACGCCCGCTGCCGCATTCTCCCGGAGGAGATCGACGCCGCGAAGGATGCGGTAATTGATTATGTAAACCAGTATCGGGTCAGCGTCTACGACGAGACCACCGGCAAGGGGCTTCTGCGGCATATTTACGTCCGCCGGGGCGCGGTGTCCGGGCAGGTCCTGGTATGTCTCGCGGTGAATGGCGAAAAAATCCCCCGGCCGGAAGCGCTCGTCCAGCGGCTGAACGGGATTCCCGGCTTTACCACGCTGGTGCTGTCCGTGAACACAAAGCGGGGCAACGCCGTGCTGGGCGACCGCTTTCTCACCCTCCACGGCCCCGGCTATATTGAGGACACCCTCTGCGGCCTGAATTTCCGCCTGTCCCCCCGGTCGTTTTATCAGGTGAACCACCATCAGGCGCAGCGGCTGTACCAGATGGCGATCTCTCAGGCGGAGATCACCAAGGCCGACACGGTGCTGGACCTGTACTGCGGCGTCGGCACCATCACGCTGGCCATGGCGGGCGCGGCGGGAAAGGTCATCGGCGTAGAGGTCGTTCCACAGGCGGTAGAGGACGCCCGGGACAACGCGGTGCGGAACGGCATCACGAACGCGGAATTTTTCTGCGGCGACGCCGGTCAGGCGGCGCTGGAGCTGGAAAAAAGCGGCGTCAGGCCGGACGTGGTGGTCGTTGACCCGCCGAGAAAGGGCCTGAACGCGGACACCATCGAAGCCCTTCACCGCATGTCCCCTCGGCGCATCGTCTACGTCTCCTGTGACCCCGCAACGCTGGCGCGGGACGTGGCGCTGCTGAAAGAGCGGGGCTATGCTCTGAAAACCGCCGCCGCGGCGGACTTATTCCCGAGGTGCGCCCATGCGGAGACGGTTGTCTTGCTTTCCAAGGGTGAGATCGACTCGAAAAATATTCGGGTTGAGTTCCCTTTGGAAGATATGGATATGTCGGAGTTTCAGGATGGGGCAACCTATCCGCAGATCAAAGCGTATGTTTTGGAACACTCCGGCTTAAAGGTTTCCAGTCTGTATATTTCTCAGGTGAAACGGAAGTGCGGACTGGATGTTGGGAAGAACTACAATCTGTCGAAGTCTGAGGATACCAGGCAAGTTCCGACCTGTCCCCCGGAAAAAGAAAAAGCAATTCGAGACGCACTACAGTATTTTGGGATGATTTGAAGCCTGTTGCCTTTATATAGATCCTTTCATAATATAACTCAAAATGAGCAAATCCGAAAAATAACCAATAGCATAAGGCACTCCAATTATGGTACAATGTAGAAGAACCACCAACCACATGGACCAAAAAAGGAGTGCCCTATGGAACATATTATAACAGTCGGTGAAGAACTTCGCAAGCGTTTTCATGAAAATGGATTCGCTTTTTTGAGCAGTGTACCTCAGAGACGTATCCAGGAAATGATTTTGGCTATGGCTCAGAAAGGGCATGGCGGGAAAATGACAGATTATGCGGAGCTGGGGTTTGGTCATAGGACGACGTATGGCCATTTTCTGTCCAAAGGAAAATGGGACCACATGGCTGTAGAGGCCGTGCAGCGCAGGAACAGTTTCCAATCCATCTTGTCCGTTGCAAAATCCGCAAAACAGCCGGTATACCTTAGCATAGACGATACTGTTATTGCAAAAAGAAAGCACCCAGGCACGCGGTTCGCCCAACGGAAGGTGTTGGCTGGCATTATTCCTATCTGGAAGGAAAACAGGTATATTGCTTCCAAATGCACGCTGCGATCGTAAGCACCGGCAGTCACACACTTTGTTACAGCCTTCAGCGCTGTTGTCCGGAACATGGCTCTAAAGTGGACATGACCTTAAACGCAATTGACGCACTCTCAGAAACGGAACACCCTGTTTACGTACTCATGGACAGCTGGTATACAAATGCCCAGGTTTGGAACAAATGTATCACAAAGAAATGCCATTTAATAGGCGCAATGAAGTCAAATCGGATCCTTTACCCTGACGGGATGCGCATTTCCGCCAGCGCCTATGCGGCAACACGCAAACAAGACCAATTTCATCTTGTAACGGTGAAAGGTCAGGAGTATTTCGTACATCGTTATGAAGGCCCTCTTAACAAGCTTAAAAGAGCTGTTGTACTGCTTACATATCCAAAGGAAAAATTCGGGGTCTGTAACACCTTGAAAGTGTTTTTGTGCTCTGATTTTACGCTTACTGATGCTGAAATCCTGGAGCAACTATACACACCGTTGGAAAATAGAAGTCATGTTCAAACAGCAAAAGCGCTATCTGGGACTAAAATCCTTTATGATCCGCACTGCTATAGCGATTGACCGCTTTTTGATTATTCTGACTGTAGCGTGGTCTTTCTTGACTTGCAAAGATGGAGTTCCCCAGCCTCTCTGTGCGGGTGCTCGTCGCTATAGGGGCGTTTTGTCTATTTTATGAATTTGCTCATCTAGAGTAGTATAAATCGGCAAGAGCTGTGAGCGAGAGATTTTCCGCTCACAGCCGCAGACGATTTATTCGGAGGTTCCTTAGTCGTTCATTCTGTTTTTCCGCAGCGTCTGCTTTGCCGCAATCACGATATCCGACAGAATTTTCGTCTCCGTCGGGTCGCAATCCGCAATAATCTCCGTGAGCCAGCTGTTCAGCAGGGGCTTCCCCGCCTTCGTCTCCCGGCAGAGCAGCTCGTCGGCGGAACAGTCCAGCGCGTTCAGAATGGCGATAAATACCTCCAGGCTGGGAACGGTCGACCCCGATTCTATGTGGCTCATGTGACTGGGGCCGACGCCGATGGCCTCCGATAACCGTTCCTGGGTGAGCCCTTTTTCCATTCTGAGCCGTTTTATTCTCTGACCAACGTCTGTATAGTCAATGGACATCCATTACTCACCCCTCTGTATTATGCACATCTGTATTGTAAATACAGAATCGTCATGTTAGAATGACATAAAAGTACAGATGTATTTTTAATACAGAATGAAGGTGAGACGATGCGTTCCTGTTTTCTGTTCGGCCACGCGGACGCGCCGGAGGATTTCTGTAGTTAATCTTGCTTAGGAATGTGCCGCCCGGAAGATGCTGCCTTCCAGTCGGGAAAACACATTAAATAATAGTCACATTCGTCGCACGCGATTTCGTAGTCGGGATTCTCCCCGTTGTGCCTGCATAGCTCGCCGTGATAACTGGGTGTTAGAACTTCTTGATAATCCTTTTCCTCACCGTGCATAATACATCACCCCCCTATATTATGTACGAATATTTTGACATACGGCAAGCCCCAATTTTGCGGATATACTTTATTTATCGGAAAATCCGCTCAGGGGGTGAGGAAATTGATCAGCTATGAACCGCTGTTTCGGACGTTGAAAAAGAAGAATATTTCCTCATACCGCCTTGAGAAAATGGGCTTTGCACGAAGCACCTATTACGCGATGAAGGATGGAAAGAGCGTTTCGACAAACACCATTGACCAGCTCTGTACGTTGCTGGAATGCGAAGTCTCTGACATAATGAAATTCGATCCGAAACAAAAGTGAAGCTGCACTGCGTCCTCTGAATCTCACAAATCAAGGGAGGTGGTATTGTGATCAGCTATGAGCCCCTGTTCAGGACGATGAAGGAAAAGGGTATTACGTCATACAGACTGTTCAAAATGGGTTTTCCCCAGTCGAATTACTATGCCATGAAGCACGGGGAAAACGTGTCCACCAATACCATCAACGAGTTGTGCATCCTACTGGAATGCGAAATTCCTGACGTGATGGAATTCCTTCCGGAACCGAGAAAATAGAAGCCAGACCCGACAGGGTCTGGCTTCTCAGCGTGTCAAAAAAGCCTCGCAGAGGAAAGCCGCCCGCAGGCGGCAAATAAAGTCAGATCATTTTCTGCCGGGGCGTGTACCTGGCAGAAAATACCTTACAGGCTGCAAGTGTGCGAGTTGTCCGCCATAAGCGGACAAGGAGTGCGCGCAGCAGACTGCAATCCTTTTGTCAAAAAAGGCCAACGGCCTTTTTTGACAGTCCGAGAAGCCAGACCCGACAGGGTCTGGCTTCTGTTCGTTAACGGGGATAAAAAACCTGGGCTGATGCTGCTTTCTGCGCACCAACCCAGGTTTTTGCATTATTCCGGGGAAATGATCCGTCCGCCCAACTCACGGTAGCTCTCTGAGAAGTCGGCCGTTGGAGCGGCGTCGGTCACGATCACATCAATTCGATCCAAAGGACAGTATGTATACAGCGAAACAACGCCAAACTTGCGATTTTCCACAAGCAGATAAACATCGTGACTGCGTTCCACAACACTCTTTTTGATCGCAAACTCAATAGAGGTGGACTGCGTCGCGCCGTTTTGCAGGGTGATGCCGTTCGCGGCCATAAACGCCTTGCTGATGTTGAAGGATTGAAGCGTATCAATGGTACTCTGGCCGGTAAACGAAAGTGTCTTGCGATTCAGAGTGCCGGACAGGGAAATGATGTTCAGCTCCGGGTACAGAACGGCGCGGTTGATCACATCCAGAGAGTGGGTAAGTACCGTTACACCCCGCCGCCCTTGTAGGTAGTCGATGATCCGGCAGGTCGTTGTACCGGAATCCACATAGATAATGTCTCCGTCCTCCACCAGCGATGACGCAAGCCGGCCGATGCAATCCTTTTTATCCGTATTGATGGACATCCGCTCTTCAAAGGGAGGTGGGATCTTGTTGTACGGAATGCTGACACCGCCATAGATCTTGCGGATATCCGTGCGTGCTATGATGTCTGCAATATCACGGCGGACGGTGTTTTTGGAGATCCCAAACACTTCACAGAGGGTATCCAGGGAAACCGATTTCTGGAGACGGATATACGCCTCCATCTTTGATAAACGTTCCTCTCGCATAGCTACACCTCAACTTATCTATGACTCATTGTAGCGCATTTTCGCAGATATTGCAACGGGTTCTGTAATGCATTTCAGAAAATGGTGCATACTGTCCAAAACTTACCCATAAGCTTTGGATATTGTGACGTTTTTGAGCAGAAAACGGCATGTTTTGGGTGATAATGCACAAATGGCAATTGACATTGGCATATAAGATGATTATAATATGTTCATAAGTTAACAAAAACTTATCAAACGCGTGATGCCCCTATTACAGCGACTGGAGTGAAAAGTATGGAGAAACAAAAAAACCAGTATGCAAACGGAAGAAAGGTTCGGAAGCTGAAGGATTTCAGCGACGGCCCTGCTTCTGCGCGGCATATAAAGCATATCCTTTCCCTGGTGTGCGGCGTTCTAATCTGGTGGCTGCTGTCACTGATGCCTGGCGTAGGTGTGATCCTGGCAGGCCCCCAGGACATCATCCGCAAAGCACTTCCCGAGCTGCTGAATGACGGCTCCAGCGGCGAATTCGAGAGGTTTCTGCTGGTAAAGCACATTCGCTGGTCTTTCCAGCGTGTGCTTTTGGGATGGGCGATCGCCTTTGCCGCCGCGATCCCTACCGCATTTCTGATGGGCTGGTACCGAACCTTCCGGGATATTGTGGATCCCTGGATCCAGTTTTTGCGCACGATCCCGCCTATTGCCCTGATCCCGATGGTCATCCTGCTTATGGGTACCGGCGAAAAGGCCAAGATCACCGTGATTTTCATCACTGCCTTCCTGGTCATGACGGTTACCATTTATCAGGGAATCCGCAATCTGGACTACACGCTGGTAAAGGCTGCGTATACCTTCGGCGCAAACGATTTTTCTATTTTTGTCCGGGTCGTTGTTCCGTATACTTTCCCGTATATTCTGACCGCGGCACGGCTGGGTGTTTCTACAGCGCTCACCACGCTGATCGCGGCAGAAATGACCGGTACCTTCTATGGCCTGGGCAGCATGATCCAGACAGCCCAGATTTATTTCCGAATGGACAAAGTCATGCTTGGCATCATCTGCATCGGCATTATCGGATTTATTCTTGACCGCCTGCTCCTGTTGGCGGAGAAGAAGCTGACCCGTTGGCAATAAGAGGAGGGTAAACGGAATGGAAACCAATGCAAAGCCTAAAATCAGCATCAATCATGTGGAAAAGATTTACCAGGGACGCGATAAGAAGACCGTTGCCCTGAACGGTGTAGACCTGGAGATCTTTGAAAACGAATTTGTCTGCGTGGTCGGCCCCTCCGGCTGCGGCAAGACTACGCTGTTGAACATTATTGCCGGCCTGGAAACGCCCACCAGCGGCGAGGTCACCATGAACGGCACGCCGATCATCGGGCCGGGAAATGACCGCGGCGTTATTTTCCAGCAGTATGCGCTGTTCCCTTGGCTGACGACCCGGAAGAATATCGAATTCGGTTTCTCCTACCTGAAAAAAACGGAGACGAAGATCGTGACCGACAAGGCTACCGGCAAAACCAAGGAGGTAACCAAACTCCGCAGATACACAAGGGAAGAAAAGCACGAGCTGTCCGATAAGTATATGCGGATGGTCGACCTGCAGGATTTTGCGGATGCTTATCCCAAGGAGCTGTCCGGCGGCATGAAACAGAGAGTTGCCATCGCCCGCGGCTATGCCGTTGCATCCGAGGTATTGCTGATGGACGAGCCTTTCGGCGCGCTGGATGCCCAGACCAGAGCCCAGCTGCAAGAGGATCTGCTGAAAACCTGGGAACAGGAAAAGCGAACCTGCTTCTTCATCACCCACGATGTGGAGGAAGCCGTTCTGCTGGCTACCCGTGTCGTGGTTATGAGCGCCCGCCCGGGTCGTGTAAAGGAGATCATCCCCATCAATCTGCCCTATCCGCGGAATCAGGCGACAAAGCTGCTGCCGGAATTCAATGATTACAAGAACGCCATTTGGGCGCAGGTTTACAAGGAATACGTCGAGATCAAGAAATAACGGTTGGGAGTTGAAAATATGATTCGTATCGGAATTGTCGGAACGGGCAATATCGTTGGTATTTCCCATTTCCACACCCTTGGGCTGCTTTGTGACGGCCGGGCGGAGATCACGGCGGTGTACGACACGCGGATGGACGGTGCTCGGGAGTGGGCAGCGCAGCATGGGCTGAACTGCCGCGTGTGCGGCAGCTTCGAGGAGATGCTGGATTACGTGGATGCTGTTAACATATGCGTTCCCAACGCGTTCCACTGCGACTACGCACTCCGGGCAATCAAGGCCGGGAAACACTTCCTCGTGGAAAAGCCCATGGCCGTACAGATTGAGGATTGCCGGAAGCTTGCCGCTGCCTGTGCCGAATATGGCAAAACCAACATGGTGGGATTTGTGTACCGCTTTTCCAATGCGGTGCAGCAGGCCAGAAAGATCGTCCGCGAGCAGATCGGAGACGTCTACACACTTTCCGCCTGGTTCGGCGGGAAACGGCTGGCTGACCCCTCCATTGACCTGGAATGGCGAATGGTTCGCAAGAGATCCGGAAGCGGCGCCCTGGGAGATTTTGGAAGTCACCTGGTGGATCTTGCGGATTATGTCGCCGGTCAGCGCTACAGCGAGGTGAATTGCTTTGCCGATACCTTTATTCGGGAACGCAATTTCGGAGGCGTTATGACCCCTGTAGAAAACGATGATGCCGCCGCGTTTATTGCCCGGGGAAGCAACGGCATCGGAAGCTACACCGCTAGCCGGGTGGGCATGGACGATGTCATGGTGCTTGTAACGGGCTGCGGCGGAATGCTTCAGCTGAGCCTGCGGTCGCCGCAAAGCGTTACCTATTGGGAGAAAAAACCGGACGGCGGCTACACGGGTGCAGTCAAGCAGTATGAGCTGGCACCCCAGAAGCCCTTTGACGGCTGGTTTGACGCGGAGATGAAATCGTTCCTTGACGCCATTGAGGGGAAACCCAGCGACGGAGCGGATGTGGCGCAGGGACTGTACGTGGAGGAAGTCCTCCACGCGGCGGAGTTGGCTTCGCAGAGCGGAAAAACGGAGAGGGTTGCGATATGAGAACCGGATTCCATACCAATTCCTTCGCCTGGGCCGGTGTGAATGACATCGAGAAAATTGCCGCTTTCGCTGCGGATACGGGCTTCGATTTCCTGGAAGTCGGGCCTGGGATCCCACTGGACAAAGCCGCATTTTCCAGAGCCGGAAAGCATGTGGGATTCGACGCGTTTATTTACTGCCGGAATTTTATTGACGACGACGGCAGCGTTGCGGCGCAGGAACGCGGTGAGCTGTATCGCCGTATGCGGTTCGCCGCAGAAGTCGGCGCAAAGCGGTTCATTTGCTCTACCGGCATCAGCAGGGAGCGGTCTCTCCCCGCCTCCGGCGGATGTAACCCCGTGCTGAGCTTAGACCGTGCCGTTGATTTTTTGAAGGAAGCGGTTTCCGTTGCCACGGAATGCGGACTTGCGCTGTGCCTTGAAAACTGCCCCATGTACCGGAACATTGCCACATCTCCTCTGATGTGGAGAAAGCTGTTTGAGGCGCTGGATCCGCTGCCTGTCGGGATTTGCTATGATGCCAGTCATTTCGTATGGCAGATGATCGATGTCTACCGGCCGATCTCCGAGTTTGGCAGCCGGATCGCCCACGTCCATATGAAGGATACGGCGCTGTTCCGGTCGAAGCTGGAGGATGTGGGCATCCTTCACAACACCGCGACGGAACGCGGCTTCGAGGAAAATCAGTGGTGGCGGCATACCGTGATCGGAGACGGTGAAATTGACTGGGCAAGGTTCCTTGCCATGCTGCACGCACTCCCGGGCGGCCTGCCTGCCCTGTCATTTGAAATGGAAGACTATCAGTATGAGTGCCGGCCCGATAAGGTTCGGGAGGGACTTCGGCTCCAGTACCAGCGGCTAAAAAAGCTGGAACAGGAATTCACGGCGAAAGCCTGAATATAATCGTATTTACAAAATCAAAGGAGGAAACCAAATGAAAAAGTTCACCGCTATTCTGCTGGCTCTGGTTCTGGTTCTTGGTCTCGCTGCATGCAGCAGCAACAAGCCGCAGAATCCCCAGCCGACTCCCCAGGAAACCACCCAGGAACCCCAGACCCAGGCCACGGAAGATCCCGGCCCTGCGCCCGCAACCATTAATGTGATCTACCATCCCACCATCGGCGGTTCCACCGCGATCGCTACCGCCATTTCTCAGGGCTACTTCGAGGAAGAGAACCTGACCGTGAATCTGCAGATGTACACCTCCGGTCCCCCTGAGATTGCCGCTATGGTCGCCAAGCAGGCAGACGTCGGCTTCATCGGAAGCGGCGCCGCATGGCTGGCCTTCTCCGGACAGGTCAACATCATCGCCCTGGACAACATTGCTCTGACTGAGGAAATTATTACCCGTGCCGACAACGGCATCAACAGCATTGCCGATCTGAAGGGCAAGACCGTTGCTGTTCAGGAAGGCGCTGCCGGATATACGCTGCTGGTAGTTGCCCTGCAGGAAGCCGGAATTTCCGTAAGCGATGTGAAGATCCTGAACATCAGCAATGATAACTTGGCCTCCACCTTCAGCGATGCCTCCATCGATGCCTGGGCAGGCTGGAAGCCCGCTACCACCAGCCTGAAGGAAGCTCTGGGCGGCGAAGGCGCCTTCACGCTTCTTGCCAACAACGCTTCTTACCCCGAGTATGCCTTCCCCAGCACCTGGGTCGCCAACAAGGAGTTTGTTGCCGAAAATCCCGATGTGGTTCAGCGCTTTGTCAACGCTCTGACCAAGGCTCAGATTTACCGCTCCGAGAACGGCAGCCAGGCCTGCGCCTATGCATCTACCTACGCCCAGCAGGCGACCAATGAACTGACCGTTCAGCTGGCGGACGTTATCTTCCCCTCCGCAGAGCAGTTCAAGGAATACTATAACACCGATTCCTTCTACAACATGCTGGTCAACCTGCGCTCCACTCAGGCGGAAAAGGTTACCGGAGAAATCCCCATGGAAGAGGTCTACATTGACACCTTTGCCAAGGCCGCCATTGCGGAACTCGGCTAATTCAAAAAATCTATACCTAGTCCGTACCGGGGCGGCTGCATATGCTGCCGCCCCGGTTTCCGGGTAAGTCCGGCAGGGTGATGCGGCAAACCGGCGGAGAATCCCGCCGCGCAGGCATCTTGCCGTAAAAGAAAGGAAAAGCCATGTTTGATTTTCAGAATTCTGGCCTTACGCCGGAATTGGTCACCGACAGGGCCGAGAAAAACGCATTCCTATTGCAGGAGGCTCTGGACGGTTTTTCCTCCTTCGACGGTAGCACAGGATGGGTCGATATTGACAGCTGTGCTGACCAGGCGCTCCTTCAGCGGATAAGCAGAAAAGCTGCTCAGATTCGGGAAGAAGCGGATTTGTTTATTTTGATCGGTGTAGGCGGCTCAAACAATGCTGCCCGTTCCATGATAGAGGCTCTGCGGCCGGGCGGCGTGGAAATTTGTTATGCAGGAAATGCAACCGCACCTTCCTCGATGGAATATGTGCTGGAACAGATGGAAGGAAAGTCGGTTTTTGTTAATATTATCGCGAAAAATTTTGAGACCCTGGAGCCGGGGACGGCATTCCGTGTGATCCGTAAGCGAATGTATGAAAAGTACGGTGCAGACGCCGGCCGCAGAATCCTTGCGACAGGTACGCGCAACAGCAGACTGCACCAGCTGAGCATCACATACGGATGGGACTTTTTCGATTTCCCGGAGGCCGTGGGGGGAAGGTACTCTGCAATGACCGCCGTTGGGCTGCTTCCCATGGCAGTGGCCGGGGTCGATATTGCCCGGCTGGTTGCCGGTGCAAAGGATATGCGCAGGCAGCTCCTGGCCACTCCGGCACGGGAAAATCCGGCGCTTTTGTATGCGTCTGTCCGCACGATGCTCTATGAAAAGGGCTACCGGGCTGAAATGCTGACCTTCTTTGAACCTCGGATGCGCTGGTTCTCCAAATGGTGGATACAGCTTTTTGGAGAAAGCGAGGGAAAGGATGATTTGGGACTTCTCCCCCTTGCCTGCGAATGCTCGGAAGAGCTGCATTCCATGGGGCAGTTCATGCAGCAGGGAACGCCCGTTGCCTTTGAGACCTTCCTTTCCATGGAACTGGATTCTCCCGGCCCGGAGCTTTCCCCCGACGGCGTGGACGACGGCTTTGGCTATCTGGACAAAATGTCCTTCGCCGACCTTAGCCGCGCCTCTGAGAGCGGAACGATGGCAGCACACAGCACGCATTTGCCCTGCCTGTGCATCCATGGGGGTCACTGCTCCGAAAGGGATTTTGGAGGGCTGTTTTACTTTTTCATGCTTTCGTGTGTTTTCTCCTGCAGGATGATGGGCGTGAATCCCTTCGACCAGCCGGGGGTGGAAGCATATAAAGTCAGAATGTTTCAAATGCTGGGAAAGGAGTAATTGCAGATGAAAGAATACTATTCCTATTCGGCCGATACGCTGATGGAAAAAGCAAAGGTTCCTGTTCGCTGTATGGATTCCTCCGAGGCCGTTTTCTCTTGTCTGGCATCGGAGATGGTGGATCTGATCGAGGCGCACAACGCCGCCGGAAAGCCCACCGTGATCATCTGCCCGGTTGGCCCTGTGGGACATTATCCTTACTTTGTATCCATGGTCAATGACAGGAGGGTCAGCCTGAAAAACTGCTGGTTCTTCAATATGGATGAATACCTGACGGACGACCGCAGCTGGATCAGCCCGGAAGAGACCCTGTCTTTCCGGGGCTTTATGGATCGCAATGTTTATACGCGGATCGATCCGGAGCTGGTCGTGCCTGAGAACCAGCGCATTTTCCCGGATCCCAAAGATCCCGGAAGGCTTACAAAGCTGCTGGATTCTCTGGGCGGTGCCGATCTGTGCGTTGGGGGCATTGGCATTAACGGGCATCTGGCCTTCAACGAACCAAAAAAAGAGATGTCGACCGCAGAGTTTTCTGCCCTTACCGCTCGGGTGCTGGAAATCAGCCCCGAAACCCGTACCGCAAATGCCATTGGCGACCTGAACGGTGCGATTGAGGACATGCCCCGCTATGCTATCACCATCGGCATGCACGAAATTCTGGGAGCCAAACGGGTTCGCATCGGCGTATTCCGTCAGTGGCACCGTGCGGTTGTGCGCCGCGCCGCCTGCGGCGAGGCCGGTTCTCAATTCCCGGCATCCCTGCTGCAAAATCACCCGGATGCCATGATCCTTGCCAATGATGTGGCATCCGAAAGGGCTGTGTAAGCATGGAAACTACGTATATTAAGAATGCCCGCATTCTGACAGAGGATGGGGTCATCCCCGGCGCGCTTTTGTGCAGAAACGGCGTTATCGAGGCCGTAGGCAGCGTACCGCAGCCCGTTGACGCAGAGGCCGTGGATGCCGGCGGTGCGCTGCTTGCACCGGGCTTTTTGGATCTGCACACCCATGGCGCGGTCAACGTTGACGTCAATGATGCTGACCCGGAGGGACTTGTCCGAATCAGCCGGTTCTTTGCATCCCATGGTGTGACCGGATGGCTGTGCAGCATTCTGACGGACACGCAGGAGCAGACCCTGCGGTGCATTGCCGCTGCCAAAGAGGCTATGCAGGATACTTCGGGGGCGCGGCTGCTGGGAATCCACCTTGAGGGGCCTTCCTTGTCGCCGCAGTATGCCGGGGCGATGCCGCAGCATTTGCTCCGCAATGGGGATGCGGCTCTGATCCACCGGTATCAGGAAGCCGCTGACGGCGCGATCCGAACGATGACCATTGCCCCGGAACTTCCCGGAGCCTTGGATGCCATCCGGGAGCTGTCCGGAGAGATGATTCTTTCTTTGGGACATTCCAACGCGACATATGACCAGGCCATCGCCGCCATAGATGCAGGTGCAAGGTGCATTACCCATACGTTCAATGCCATGCGCCTGTTCCATCAGCATGAACCGGCGCTTATGGGCGCCGCGCTGGAACGGGATGTCTATTGTGAGGCCATTTGTGACGGCAGACATCTGCACCCGGGTTCCGTGCGGATGCTGCTGTCGATCAAGGGCCACGACCGGGTCGTTCCGGTTACGGATTCCATTATGGCAACTGGCCTTCCGGACGGGGATTACCGTCTGGGGGTGAACGAGATCACCGTCACAGACGGGGACGCCATGCTGAAGGGGAAAAATGTCCGGGCGGGAAGCACCCTCACGGCGGATAAGGCACTGAAAAACCTGATCGCATTCACCGGCGAGCCGATGGAAAAGCTGCTGCCCATGATGAGCCGTACTCCGGCTGCATTGCTGGGTATGCCGCAGCTGGGAGCGATTCGCCCGGGATGTGAGGCCAGCTTTGTCCTGCTGGACGAGACAGCAACTGTTTTAGAAACCTACATTTGCGGAAGAAAAGTAAAAAAATAAAGGGAGGATATAAAGTATGCCGCTGGTACCTATGAGAGCCATTCTGGAGGCTACCGAAAAGTATAACTACGCCCAGGGGGCGTTCAATGTCAATGCCGTGGCGCAGGCCAAGGCCGTCATTGAGGTTCATGAGATGTTCCGTTCCGCTGCCATTATCCAGGGCGCGGATCTGGCCAACGCCTTTATGGGCGGCCGTACCGATTTTGCAAACGGCACCCTGGAAGATAAAAAGGTGGGCGCCAATAATATCGCCAAGGCTGTTAAGCAATACGCCGAGAACAGCCCCATTCCCGTTGCCCTGCATCTGGATCACGGCAAGACCATTGATTCCTGTGTCGCGGCTATGGATGGCGGTTACACCTCCGTCATGATCGACGGCTCCAGCCTGCCTTTCGAGGACAACATTGCCCTGACCCGAGAGGTTGTCAAGCTGGCGCATGCGCGGGGCGTTACCGTAGAAGGTGAGCTGGGGGTCCTCGCCGGTGTGGAGGATCACGTGTTCTCTGCAACCTCCACCTATACCAACCCCCTGGACGCCATCAAGTTCATCAAGGCCACCGGCGTGGACGCCCTGGCCATCAGCTACGGCACCAAGCACGGCGCCAATAAGGGCGCCAACGCCGTGATCCGCAAGCAGATCGCCATTGCCACCAAGGAGTGCCTGCTCCATGAGGGTATTTTCTGCGCGCTGGTTTCCCATGGCTCCTCTACCGTACCGCAGTATATTGTGAAGGAAATCAATGCCCTGGGCGGCACCATCACCAATGCCCACGGAATCCCCAGAGATCAGCTGATCGAGGTCTCCAAGCTTGGCATTGCCAAAATCAATGTGGATACGGATATCCGTCTGGCCGTCACCCGGAATCTGCGGGAGCTGTTCTGGTATAACCCGGAGCTGCGGAGCCACGAGTCCATCAAGCCCATTTATGAGCTGCTGCAAACCAAGACCTCTGACTTTGATCCCAGAGTGTTCCTGACCCCCATCATGGATACCGTTATGTACGGCGTGGTACCCAACGAGGACGTGGCTCTGATCGTAGGCGCCATTGAAAAGGGCGTGAAGGAGGCGGTCGGCACTCTGATCGTGGACTTCGATTCCTATGGCAAGGCGCCCCTGGTGGAGAACGTAACTCTGGACGAAATGGCCGAGCGCTACCGCAAGGCTGGCATCTAAAAGGAGAATCACATGGGCGTGAATATTCTGGTAGCTCACGGCGGCGGCCCCACCGCCGTGATCAACACCAGCCTGCAGGGCGTCATTGAAGCCGCCCGGGAGAGCGGAAAGGTAGACAAAATCTATGCCGCCCGATTCGGCGCTGAAGGAATCCTGAAGGGCGACTTGCTGGATCTGACGGATGTCCCGGCGTCTACGGTGGCCAAGCTTGCCCACACGCCTGCGTCTGCCATCGGCTCCTGCCGCCGGAAGCTGACGGACGCGGACTATCCCACCGTCATTGAAACGTTGAGAAAATTCAATATCGGCTGCTTCTTCTACAACGGCGGCAACGATTCCATGGACACCTGCAACAAGGTCTCCAAGCTGGCGCAAAAGGAAGGGCTGGACGTTAAGGTCATCGGCATTCCCAAAACCATGGACAACGATCTGGACATCACGGATCACTGCCCCGGCTTCGGCTCTGCTGCCCGGTATGCCGGAGAGGCGGCCTGCGAATTGGCGCTGGATGCCTCCGGACTTCCCATCCACGTGGTGGTGCTGGAGCTTATGGGCCGGAATGCCGGCTGGGTCACCGCCGCTTCCGCACTGGCAGCCCGGGCGACCAACTGTGAGGTGCTGACCTATTTGCCTGAGAAGCCGGTTGATGAGGACAAAATGCTGGCCGACATCGAAACCGCCTGGGCAAAGGGACACGGCCTGCTGGTAACGGTTTCCGAAGGCATCTGCGGTATGGACGGAAAGCCGCTGGCTTCCACCGGTATTGTGGACGGCTTCGGTCACACGATTCCCGGCGGTACCGCGCAGCATGTGACGGATAACATCATTCAGAAGCTGAATATCAAATCCCGTGCCGAAAAGCCCGGCCTGCTGGGCAGAGCCGCCATTCCCTATGCTTCCCGCGTAGATCAGGTGGAGGCCTATGCCGTTGGCAGAAAGGCTGTGGAAGCGGCCCTTGCCGGAGAGACGGATTACATGGTGGCCATCGACGCCCATCGGGGCGGGGCATACAGCTTTGACCTGTTCCTGACGCCCCTTTCCCAGGTCGCCAATGTGGAAAAGAAGTTCCCGCTGGAATGGATCATTGACGGCAACAAGATCGACGATCGGTTCTTCGATTATGCCATGCCGCTGATGATGGACAAAATGCCTGACTATGCAATTTTGAGGTAAGCAACCATGAAACATATTTTTCTGAATCTGAAGCGCTTTGACGTGCCGGTAAGCTATGGCGGCGTCAACCGCATTGCGCCCATGCAGGAGTGGGGCAGCTTCATTGTAAAAAACACCCAGGATGCCCTGAAAAAGTACGACCCCAGAGAGGTGGAGTTCGTCCAGTACCTGCCGGAGGCACACCTTCTGAATGCCGTGGCTGCCCGCTGCGAAAATAGCCCCGTGCAGATCGGCTGCCAGAGCGTTTATCGGATGAATACGGCCGTGGGCGGCAATTTCGGCGCCTTTACCACCAACCGGCCGGTTTCCGCCATGAAGGCCTGCGGCGTGAATGCCACGATCATTGGCCACTGCGAGGAGCGGAACGACAAGGTGGGCATTCTGGCAGAAGCCGGTGTTGCGGATACGAAAGCCGTCAACCGGATCCTGAACCGGGAGATCCGCCTGGCAGTTGAAAACGGGATGACCGTTCTTTACTGCATCGGCGAAAAGGACACCGAACTGGATCGCTGGGACGAGGTTCTGCGGGAGCAGCTGGAGATCGGCCTGGACGGCGTGGACAAAACGAAGGTGGTCATTGGCTACGAACCCATCTGGTCCATCGGCCCGGGGAAAACGCCGGCCGGGAAGGAATATATCACCAAGATCGCCCGGTTCGTCAAGGAGGTCACCGGCGGGATCGATGTGGTCTACGGCGGCGGCCTGAAGGTGGACAATGCCGAGATGCTCGCTTCCATCGACGAGATCGACGGCGGCCTGATCGCACTGACCCGGTTCCAGGGGGAGATCGGCTTCTACCCTGACGAATATCTGGAAATCATCCGTACCTATTTGGGGAAATGAGGAGTAAAACATGAAACTGGATTTTGAATACGGCCACGGCCTGATGTCCGCGAATTTGCCGGACGATACGGATGTGTTCATCCCCGGCAAAACCATTCCCGACCCGGAATGCCTGCCTCAGGACTGGGACAGCCTGTACGCGGCTACTCTGGATTCCCTGCGGCATCCCATGGGGATGGCGCCGCTGCGGGAGCTGGCGACTCCCGGTAAGACTGCGGTTATCGTCATCCCCGATATTGTGAAGGGCGGCTGCCAGCCCACCGCCCATCGGAAGGTCTCCATCACCGCCTGCCTGGAGGAGCTGTACGCCGGCGGCGTGAAGAAGGAGGATATCCTGCTGCTGTTCTCCAATGGCCTGCACCCCCGTTCCACCGAGAGCGAAATGCGGCAGATTCTGGGAGAGAAGCTCTTCAACGAGTTCTACTGGACGAACCAGATCACGTCCCACGACTCCGAAGACCCTGCGCATATGGTAGACCTGGGTACTACCAAGCGGGGCGACCCGGTGCTGATGAACAAGTACGTCTTTGACTGCGATATCCCCATTCTCATCGGCCATGTCCAGGGCAACCCCTACGGCGGCTACTCCGGCGGCTATAAGCACTGCGCCACCGGTATCACCCACTGGCGGAGCATCGCGTCCCACCATGTCCCCAAGGTCATGCACCGGGAGGACTTCACCCCCGTATCCGGCCACAGCCTGATGCGTACCAAGTTCGACGAGATCGGCATGCACATGGAAGAGAAAATGGGGCATCCGTTCTTCTGCTGCGACGCCGTGCTGGACACCTACTCCCGCCAGATCGCCATTTACTCCGGCTATGCCGCTGTTATGATGCCCGAAAGCTGGAAGATCGCCAACAAGCGGACCTATGTGCCGTTTGCGGAGGAAAAGTATGACGTCATGGTCTTCGGCATGCCCCAGAACTTCCACTACGGCGACGGCATGGGTACAAATCCCATTCAGATGATGCAGGCGCTGTCCGCCCAGGTCATCCGCCACAAGCGGGTCATGAAGGACAACTGCGTGATCATCTGCTCTTCCATCTGCAACGGCTACTTCCACGACGAGCGCTGGCCTTATCTGCGGGAACTGTACGAAATGTTCCAGCACGATCACATGAACACCCTTGCGGACATGAACCGCTACGGCGAATACTTTGCGACCAACGAGGAATACATCCGCAAGTACCGGTTTGCCAATGCATTCCATCCCTTCCACGGCTTCTCCATGATGAGCTGCGGCCATATTGCGGAGATGAACACCTCGGCCATCTACATTGTAGGCGCTCAGGAGCCGGGCATTGCAAGGGGTATGGGACTGAAGACCCGTGCGACCTTTGAGGAGGCTCTGGCCGACGCCATGAAGAAGTATGTGGGACAAAATCCCAAAATTCTGGCGCTGCCTCAGACATTCAAGGTAGGAGCCGTTCATTTGTGTATGAAGGATGACGATTTGAGCAATGTCTGAGACCACGGGCCTTTCCGGCTGCCGGAAAATCAATGTTCGTTCCCTTGCTTTCCAATGACGAAAGATGGAACGATTTGTCGGATAAAAACGCCGGACCCGGCCGGGTCCGGCGTTTTTTGTGTAAAGAAAACCACGCGTTAGACGCGTGGTTCAAGGAAGCCTATTGGTACAAAAAGTTTGATTATACAATAACCGGATATAATGATTGATACGAGTTTTTAATAAAACGCTTAAAAGCGTTTTATTAGGCCGCAGAATTGCGGCCAGCGGCCACTGCCGCTAAAAACCGAAGTCAATACATTGGCTAATCCTTCCCACTACCGGGCGGATTCGGGACTTTCACCCTATAGAACGTGCGCCCACCGGGCGCACCAGAAGACCACCACCGGATAACTGGTGGTGGTCTTCTTGTAATGAAAATTACAGATGCCTAATAGTACCGTATACAATGAGGTTACAGCAAAAGAAAAAGGAGTGTAATTTATGAAAATGACTATCGACACCACAATCGTAACCATCCACGGCGTGAGCAGAGCAAAGGATCGCTGCAACGTTAAGAATGTCCACTCTGCCGAAACCGTATATGTTACCCCGGAAGAAATCCAGCATTCCTCCGGTGCTATTGACGCATGCCGACACCGGATTCGGTGATATTGACCGTGGATTTGAAACGGCATTGTCCAGATGGATCGGCCATTTTGCATGGAAGGCAATCAGCGCCGTTGGCGCTCACAAATAAATGGAGGTTACATATGAAAAAGAAAGGGTACAGCGCATGAGACTTGTTCGGGCAAATCAATCATTATGATTCCAAAGGCAAGAAGATTGGCGAGAGCCGTCCCGGATTCTTCGGTAGCATGAACCACTATGATGCCAATGGTCACAAGACCGGTCATAGTGACCGTGCATTCTTCGGGGGCGTGAATCATTATGACAATGCTGGACACAAAACCGGACACAGTGACCGTGCTTTCGGCGGAGGTGTTAACCATTACGATGAACATGGTCATAAGACTGGATATAGTGGCAGAAGCCTCTTTGGAGGAGTGAATCACTTCGGCGAGGGTGATTCAAAAGAATAAAATAAAGTATATACACAAAGCAGCTACCTACCTCAAATATCCATCATCGAACCGCTTCGAATATCGATAATGCTACACATCAAACGAAATCACCGTTTCTTTCGGCAGATTCTCATTTTGACAATTCAAAAGATAGGATATCGCATGCTTGGCAAAGGGCTGGGATATTGTCAAATCCCAGTCCGCGAGCTGAATGATCTGCGCTGTCTTTTCCTCAAAGTCAAACTGAATTTCGCCCCATTCGCCGTCGCAATCTGCCTGATACAGGTAGGTTGCGGCGGCGATTTTTTGTTTCCGTTTCTTTTGAGATTTGTGTTTCAGCCGCACCAAATGGAAAAAGCCAGCTTCAATCAGATACTGCGCCATGCGCCGGGCGGCTGCTTTGTAGGCCCGCTCCGCACCGCTGGCGCTGGAGCCTTCAAATAGAACAGCCAATTCTTCCCATGTAGGTCGGCACCGCATTGGCAGTACACAGCGGCAGTCCATGCAGGTTGCCATATGGCGCTCCAACAGAATCTGTGACCGGTGATCCAGTTTCCTGTGGGCACGCCGGACAGCGCTTCCCCATGAGCTGTCCCAGAGAATCGGACTGTAAGCGCCACCGGCATCCCGGCTCAAATCCTCGCCAGCTTCCTCGATGGTATCCTCATCGAAATCTTCATCGAATTCTTTGTCGCTTTCGTGGAGAACGGTATCATAGATGGAAACGATGCCTCTGTTTTTGCGAGCCGCCCGGAGATAGTTCTCCGCCGTTTCTTTGGTACACCCGGTTTTCTGCATGAACGCCGCAATGGTTTTCTTTCGGGAGCTGCCTGACTTGTTATAGAGCCACGCGATTCCCCGGACGGTTTTGTACTCGTCCAGATTTTTGAAGGAGCATGCCTCCTCATAGCGGCGGCAGTCGAGAATGGCGTTGCCAATATCGTAGTAGGCGTAGGTCAGAAAGTCCGCACCCTTATCCGGGTCGTACCCCGGCAGGCACTCTACGATGGCGGACACGCAGTTCAGCTTATAGTCCAGCAGGCGAAGTGGGTCATAAGCATACATTCCCTCCCGGTGGAAGAAGCGGTAGATTCGTCCGTTCAGAATCTTCTCAATGTGGTGCAGGTAGAAACAGAGATACAGAAGATTCTGCTCTCGGTTTGCCATGACGACGTATTGATTGATATCCTCCACCTTCAGAGGCTCAGGCTCTAATTGGAAAGCACGCTCAGCCTCAAACCGGGTCATGTTCTTTTCCAGACACTGGAAAGTATATTTGGCGGTATACCCTTCCGCTAACTTAGGCATGGGGCACCTCCTTTCTCTATTTCAAAATCACAGGAGCGCCAGTGCTTCCGCCTCCAGAGCGGATAGCTCCATTTCGTTTTCATACTCCCCCTGCGCATAGCCGACATTGCTGATAGCTTGGTACAGTTTATCCTTCGCCAACTTCTTCATTACCTTGGCAAGTGCTGGTTCCATGGATCTCCTCTGGAGGCGGTGATTGATGGAATCCAGCCGACGGGTGTAAATCTGTTTCAGTGGATGATCTTCTGCCAGTTCCCGCTGCTCCCGGCCTTTCAGATTGCCAATCTGCCGACACGTTCTGTGGAGCCTATCCTCGGGAGTATAGCTGCCGCAGTATTTTGTGCGTTTGGCGTTGGTGGTCAAGAACCAGCGCCCACAGACGGGACACTTCTTGGGAGCGTGCCCCACGCACAATCCTTCATACAGGTCAGAACGAAACATTCCCACAAATGTTACATAGTCGAATACAGGCGCGCCGATATTGGGATGACCGTAGAACCCCTTCTCCAAGTCGGTATCTAATTCCTCCGTAGTGTACATCGTCTTCAGAATCTGCCTCATCTGGGCATCATTCCGGGGATTCAGGAGCTTATTCAGCGTCAGCGTAGCCAGAGATGCTGCGGAATTATGGGTCTGCTTTACATACTCGTCCACGATCTCATCCGTAAAATTCCACTTATGAACCTTGATTGTGGGAAATGTGCAAGTCCCTGGCTTCAGCCCCATCTGAGTCCGCATCAAATTATAATCCGCAAGCAGATTTTCACAGGCGGTAACAGCATCACTCTGCTTATCTTTATCCATAAGCAGAATATGATAGGTATCGCTGTTGTTGGCGCACCCGGCAGCAGCCATATAGATGAATGCCCGGGCGCACATGGCGCCGGTTCCGCCGGCGGCGATAATGAAATTATCCATAAATTTACCTCCTCAGGCTCTCTGAACCTCTGCTGGCTTAAAAAACAGCTGGCCCAATATCAGCAGCGCCGTGTCCAGCCCCATCGCGATCGCATAAACGGCTACAAACTGTCTGCGCATGATGGCATCTGCAAAGAGCGTCACATCCAGCCCCAGGCCTAAGGAAATCATCGTCCAACTGACAACGCCCCACACAAGCATCAGCGCCAACTGCAGGATCAGCGGCAGAACCCAAGGCTTTCCAAGTCGTCCTTTCTTTACCTCCTCTTTTCTGTACGGATACTTTCCAACCAGCACCGTATATCTCCAATACATCAGCAGATAGGCTGCCACAGGAAAAATCACGCTTACCATCATCAGCCGCATAGACGAATTGTAGAAATCATCCGTAAACAGGACACTGATTGGGTCATCATCTGCTGTATAAACGGTCAGTTCATAGGGCATTGCGTTGTTTAGTCCGACCCAGATCACAGCGGCTGCGATCACTGCGATAATCACCGTATAGATTATACCGGTCTTCCAACTGCATTTCAGTGTTGCATTGCTTGTTGCCATAATAACTCCTCCATATTGATTGACTGCGTTTATTTGGCAGAGTCTTCCTGTGGTACATTGAAGACAAAATCGATGTACTCCACAAATTCTCTGTTATCCCCGTACTCTGTTTCCATTTGCTCCAGATTGGCGATCAAATCCTCCAGAATTGGTGTGCACAGAAGCGCCTTCTGAATATCCGGCCACAGTCCCGGGGTAGACGTCCAGATTCTGGTGTTGCCCCAGCCGCTGCCCAACCGTCTGACTGCCGCAATGTATTCCGAATGGACAATGGTATACTTGCGCAGGTCGGTTTCCGCAGATTCGCTTCCGGCATTCGGGTTTTCCCGATTCAAATGAAGTCTGACCTCCACTCGGTAAATCTGATCCCGCGTCAGAGGGCTACCGCTTCCGAAATTCAGTCTTGCGCTGACCCGCAACTCATTCCGGCCGGAGGCCAGGATCGGCTCCGTGGAGTGGCTGTCTGACAAAGGCCCCCGTTCTTTTTGCACCGTTACTGAGGATTGAGTCAGAGCATTTTTCCCTGCCTCCACCCATTTTCCGGTTTCTGCGTTGTAGCTGTAAAGAGAATAGTCCCAGCTGTACTGCGCCGTGCCGTTGTAGTCTTTGCTCATAATAGAGATCTGGGTAGAGCTGCTGATACCGCCGTTGGGGTCGGAGTCAAGCGTTTCCACTCGTCCGGAGGAAGCAGCATAGAAAGCGCAGCCTCCGTCGTCTTCGTACAACGCGCCGGTGTTGAAGCTCCGGATCATGCCTGCTTCTGCCTTCTTTGATTTCAGATCACCGATCACGTCGAATTTCAGCGGTTCTTCCAGGATCTGCTCATACACATTATTGGTGTAGATCCCATAGGCTGGGGTAATATTTTTCTTTTCCAAGCGCTGGTTCAGATTCTGTACAAAATCCCGCACTGCTGTCTCCGGTCCGACCATCACCATATAAAAGGGAGCCTCGCCGTTGAAATCCACAATACGACATGCAGACTGGTCTCCATAAGGGATCACATAGTAGTCTCCCTGAAAACGGCTGGTAATGCCCATAAGGCATACCGCAGAATTTTCATATTTGTCGAAGTAGCCCTGAATCTGCTCCGCCAATACATTCAGGTCATTGCCAGGTTCAATAAAGCTGCTGACCAGAACAGTCAGCGCATTTTCCTGGAAGGGTGATTCCGGCTCCCAGGCAAGCGCTGCCAGCGGGCTTGATGACGGCATCTCCACATCCGAATAAAACGCCGCGTTCTGCACCTTGCGAGTCATTTTTTCGTTTAGATCCGCTTCTTCCCATTCCGGTTCATCCGTGCCGTCCGGGCAGGCAAGCATATGGATCTCCAGATTGGCAAAGCTACTGAATGCTACGTCCATGACCCGCTGGATGCTTTCCTGATAATCCGTCGTCAATCCGCCAGAGGCAAAGCCCGCCATGGCCTCCGTGTTTTCCACATAGAAGCGGAATGTATCGACGTTTCGATCCGTTCGCTGAATATTAAGGTTTCGGTTATTTTCCAGATGACTCCGAATCACGCCATCGTTCCGGATCTCCAGAGCATCCGCAGTCTTCACAGCTGCCGCGCTTACGGAATCCTTTTTCGATGTATCTCTGCCGCCACCGGCAGAGCGTACTCTGCCGCATCCGCTCAGCAGGAGCGCTGCAGCAAGCACTCCGCAGAGCATACGCTTTCTGACCTTCTTATCCATCGTTTTCTTTCTCCTTCTTCTATATATCTGCCCAATGGGGTCCTATCGGCTCAGGAAGATAATAGCCAGCTTTACCGCAGCTGTCAGTATCCCGGGCAGTAGAGCCACAGCCAGCCACAGCTGGAATCTTCTGACTGTCCTTTTCTTCTGCACAGCCGCCGCCATCAATGAAGCTACAGCCAGCAGTGTTAAGGCGCCAGCAATTATTCCATAAAAAGCTGCCGTTCCGGCCCCCAGTATCCACAGCACTGTCCCAGGCACAGCGGCCGCCACTGCAATCAGGAGCAGCATGGCTGTCATAAAACCGTTGTGTGCAGGTCTGCTTCCAGGCTGCTGTCGATCCAGCGGCTTCGGCAGTTCCTGCCACGCAGGGAAGCATTTCTGCACTGCCTGGTTCCACGAATCCGAACTGGAAATGTCTTCCCTGCAAAGCAGTTCCCGAGGACAGCCGCATATAAACAGTGTCTCGATATCCCACTCAGTAAACAACACGCCACTTCCAGCCAATGCCCGAACCGTATCTTCCCTGGCGCGGTGATCCTTTCGAGCCAGGAGCACCATTAGCTCCTTATTATTGGAAAGGTACTTTCTACTCCAGACACGAATCCGCTCCCTGCTCAGGTCAGGGTCTTTGTCTCCCGCAGAATAGTTCTCCAGGGCATCCACGCAGGCCAGAATTTCTTCCGGTCTGCCCCGGATTCCCCATGGCTTAAAACCGACTGTTTCCGTATCCAGCAGGTTGGCGCAGTGAGCAGCACACTTCAGCCGATTCTTTGTTTCCTCCAACGGCAGGCCGTCAGGAATCTCCGCCAAAAACCGCTTTGCCGCCGTCTGCTTTACTGTCAGCGCCAGGTCAGGATTTATTTTTTTCGCATCCAGCTCGCCCAGCCAATAGTTCCATTGGGCAACCGTTGCACATCCTTGGGTACACATTTGGTCACACAGCTCTGGAATGCTTTCCAAATTTTGGTAGCACACATGAAGCTGTTCTTCCTGCACATCCGTGAAACTCCCGCCGTGCGCCTTAAAACAGTCGCACATCTCTCTCTGAATACCCAGCAGTCGATCATAACCAAGTAGCTCCGCCGGCCTTTCAAAGCCTAAACAGCGATCCACAATGCATGGGCCAATCTGTTTATTCCACTTGGCAATCAAATCCTCATAAAGCCGAAAAACCGCCAGCTCCTCGTAAAGCACATCCAAAGTTGCTCCGGATTGCCGCCACTGCTGAATCCGCGCCTGTCCCTGAGAGTCTTCCTCCTGATTTTCCTCCCAATACATGGCCTTTGTCCGGCTGATCAGCGTTTCTAGACGCTGACGGACATCCTCCCTCACGGCATTCGCCCACTGGAGCGTATCACTTCTTTTTTCCGGCAGCTGTAGCCTATCCAACGTATCCAGTACCTTCCGCGTAGGCTGTTCCGTCCTCGGACAAGTCTCCTTCGCTTTTGAAACGAAGTATTCCACCAGTCCCCGTCTCACCGCATCCAAATCGTAGCCAGGCAGGGAAAGCATCATCCGGAGCGTAAGCGCACCGTTTTGGTCCCGTTCTTCCGTCTTGCTCTTCTCTTCATCCGCGCGGTTCATCACGCCGAATCGCGCTAGGGACGCAAACCGCGGGAGCACGCCTTCCAGATACTCCAGCATATTTTCTACTGGAATGGATCGCGCAAGTTTCCTGCAAGTGGAGTCGTACATTTCCCTGGTCCATACGGAATCGTTCAAGTTCACTGCCCATTTGCGGATATCTTCTCCGGAGAGGATTCCCTGGCCAACAGAATAGATATCCAAGAGGCTGCAGTACTTTCTCAGATCCGGGTAGCGCCCTTCAGGGTCTCCCTCCAGGCTGCTTCGGCAAAATTGAAAAAAAGCATCCAGCTTATCCGGTTCCTGCGTCGTCAGAAACTGGAGCAGGGGTACATAGAAAAGTGTCTTCCCAGCATCGTCCTTGGGAACCTGAGGGATCTTCCCTTCATGAAGGTCAAAGACCATCGTCGTCGAGTCGGGCATTGCCCCCGTCAAATCTGCATCCCCATCCATCAGTATGATGGTGAATGCCCTGGAAATATCCAGCATATCCCCGGTAGCGCCAGTCAAACATCCGTTGTTTTTTCTCGCTTCGTAGGGCAGCCGCTGATAAATCGCCTTTAAGTATCCTCTGGAATCCTCCATTGCCCGCGCCCCCACCGATGGGAGCTGGATAACGACCCGCTCCTTCCGCAAAAGCATCAACAGGATTCCTTCCAGAAGCGCCGCATCCAGGTTTGCGGTCGCAACATTTCGCCTTGGCAGTGCATCCATCGTCAGAGGAGCCAAGTCTCCCCGCTCTGCTGTTTGCAGTGCCTCTTTCGGAGAGCCGAAGGCAACATCCAGGAGCTGAAGGAACCTGGCGTCATAGAGTTCCCCATCAGACGGGTCGCTACAGCAGCCTTGCACAACTGCAGCGTTTCGGTGTACATCCATTCCGGATTCCTGAAGGAACAGGTAATCCTGCCCTCCAGGTACGCTCAGGTTCGTTGTCAAAAGCCAAAAGCACTTATGTTCTTCTTTGGGAAGCTCCCCATGGGTCGAAGCGGTATCGTAGTACATCAGCGGTGAAAGAGCCGATGCATGGCTGACAAAAAAGCCGGTGCGGTCGCTGGATACCGTTTTGAAGCCAGCGCGGCCAATATTACCATATATGTATTGCTGCATCTTACGACCCCTTCCGGATCAAAATGTCGTGATTTCCCGCATTGTTTTCCTGTCCAGCAGCCCATCACACGCAAGCAGCCACAAAAGTGGCGCTGCCACGCCAAACCTTTCCCTGCAAACGGCAGCGTATCGCGATGCCGCCTCTTTTTTGTCCCCAGTGCTCTGAAAATCTATCGCGCATTGGGTACCGCTGGATACTGCAAAAGCCTCCACTGCACTTCCCTCCGGCACAAAGCCGTTACGCAGATTGTGCAGGAACTGCTGAAAATTATCATCCATATACTGCGCAACCGCCTCGGATGCGGTGCACATCATCTCCGCATTGTAGACAAACCGATCCTCTTTTTCGAAGTAAATCAGCGGCGACAGGCTCCGGATATCAAACGCCAGCTTCAGCATTTTGCGCAGATCATTGATCTTATCCGCTACGCTGAGGACCACCGCCGTGGAGATCGGGCGCTCGGGCAGATACGCCTTAAAGGATGTCAATATGTTGGAGGAATTCTTTACAAGCTTGTTTTCCTCCTCCCGCGCAATTCCGGCCTTCTGCAGCTGGTCCTGGTTTACCACGAGAATCAGGCTGTCACTTGCCAGCAGCAGCCGCTTGATGGAATCAATCATATCCTGAGGATATTCCGCATTGGTAGCATCATAAAATGCTTCTCCCGGGATATCGGCCAGTGTATACATGACTGGTTCAGACCGGGACGCTCTCTGAATCTTAAAGCTGAGCGCCGGGGCGCCACCCTCTTCCACCGGTGATTTTGGGGGGATGAATCCGTTCTGATATACCCAGAGCATTCCGTTTTCCTGCTCCACCCGCTTCCACTGAGGATCAGACGCATCATGCGTGATTGTCAGTTCTCTGAATTTCAGTTCCTTGACCGCGTCCGTCAAAGCCATAAGGTAAGTCGTCTTGCCGACGGCCTGAGTGCCGAGAATACCAACAACCTTCTGTCTGTAGGCTCCCAGATCCCACGGGATCGGTCGGCGGCATTTGTCACAGCAGCACTCCCGCGTATCGAAGCTTCCAGTCAACTCACCTCTGGCAACAAAGGCGTAGGGAAGTTTACGGTTGTTCTCCACTTTGTAGCGCCAGCCGATAAGTATTTCCTGGGAAGCAAAGTGACTTTTTCCAGCCATTTTTGCTTCTTCTCTCGCCAAAGTCAGAATGTCGGACAGATAGCCAGCGATCATTGCATTTCGCTTGTCCTGCGTCAGAAGGGTATCTGCCTTTACCCCGGGAATTCGCGCCAGTTTATCGCAGAACGTCTTCCACTGCGCCGTCTGCTCACTGGAAGGCTCCCCAAAGGCCACAGCCAGGTCATCCAGCTCTTTACGAAGTTTCAGCATGGGGTATATCTCCCAAAAGCCGGTGGTCAGGCCGAACTGTGCAACCATAGCAGCAATATTCAGCTGCGCCTGCACCAAACGATCCGCCGTTACCTCGTTATCCCCGCAGCTGAATTCTGGAGGGCGCTTGTCGGCGGAGATCTCCGGCTTGTCCAGCAACCATTTGCCATCTTTATAGAAATCGGGGACATCCGGCAGAACCGTTTCTCCGTACATAGCGCCGATTCCTAAAAAATCCACCAGATTGCTTATCTTCTTGCTGTAGGCCACGCCCAAAAAATACTGCTTCAGGAAACGATTTAGCGGAAAAAACCTGTTATCGATTTTTTCTCCACATTCCGTGCAGTGTACTGGATACAGCTGTGTTTCCAGAATAGTACTCGACATTGTTCTTCCCCCAATTACATTTGATATTCCAGCGAGACGCAAATGGTCTGGACATCGCAATCTGTCGCATTCTTGTAGGCATTCGTCGCCACGTCAAAGGAACTGCCGTCCAGTTTGCAGTACACGCGCGCCTTTTTCTTGTCGCTGCCCCGTTTGGCGTCAGGGGTACCTGTCACAATCAAGCCTCTTTTGCTGCTGCGGTAGCAGAAGTCTCCCAATGCATCGCAGAATGTTTCCTTTCCCAGCAGTTCCTCCAGCAGCCTGGCGCTAGGGTCCTCACCGAGGCCCGCAGCCTTAAACGCGGTCAGATACCGTCTGAGCATGGTGCTGACCTTGTATCGGCGGCAAATCGCCTTTTCCTTCCAATTCAGCTCCGTAAGAACCTGTCCATCTGCACCTGCAGGCTGCTTCATTGGGATCCAGATGCTACCGTAATCCATCTCCACCGCATCCTGCAACAATCCCGATTCAAACCAGGTGTTCAGTGTAATGCTGTCCCTCATGACACCGGTCATCTCTGTTTTTGCATTTCGCGTACAGGCGATCACATATCCCACCACAGCAATAAGCGCAAGAACGATCAGATATATACCAATTGTAAGCAACAGGAACGTCACCGGCTTATCAATTATTTTTTCCATTGTCATCCGAATTGCTGTAATGCTCATAGAAACGCTGCCTCCGTTTTCTGCGTTTATCTTCTGCTGTATACGCGTATTGTCTTCCTGCAGCTTTCGGCTCCGTATGCATATATACACAGTTGTCTTGACACCGGAACACAATCTACAAAATATCATCCAATTGGTACTTGCAAAAAGATAACCCAGGCGTTACAATGAAACTCGTAAAAAACTGTCAAATTTTGCCTGGTTAGCAAACTGTACTTTTTATCCGTCGTATTCCTGTACCCATCGTAAGAAGGTGCTGTGCGAAACGCCCAGCTGCTTTGCTGCCGCTCTTGCCGGTATCTCACGATATTTATCCCCTGCGCTTTCAGCGTGCTGGATGATTCAGGCCGCTTTATCGGCCTACGGCCGAGCGCCATTGTGCTCCGTAGCCGCAATTCCTTCCGCCTGCCGCTGGCAGAGAAGCCACCGCTCAGTCTGCACCACATAGGACAGAAGCTGCAAAACAATATCCGCGATCAGCGTTCTTGTCGGATCCCGTCTCCGTCTGGTGTCCAGAAGCGGCATAAGCATTGCTTGCTATTATTAGTTTAGCCTTCCTACAGGCTAAACTAATAATAGCAAGCAATGCATGACTTCAGCATGCGCAGAACGGTTTCCACCGTAGCTGCGTCTGCACTATTGTGAATTTCTGCCTCTGCTCCGGCGATTCGGACAGTAACGGCAACAGCATTGGAAGATACCGGACGAGTGGGTGTTACTTCTGCAAACTGCGGATTCTGCTGTGCCTGGGCCATCTCGAATAAGCGTTTCTGCCACTTGTAATACGTCTCCATGTTCCTTGCACCACGCTTTTACACGTTGCCCGCTACTCCGACAGTCGGATGTCCGCTCTGCCCACAAAGCCAGTTTATTCTGTTCGTTGAGAGACTGCAATTCTTGATTCATGAAAATACCCCTGTTTCTCGGATAGTATACGAGACTCGCATATACTATCCGCTACTATACGGGAGTAGTGTTTCATGTTATTGAATTGCGCGCAAGCCGGAGCTCTTCACTCCGGCACAGCCTAAAAATTTTTCGTTTCTGTCTCTACCCAAACTATTGACATAGAGCCTAAAATGCTCAGTATCCGTTGTATTCTGAATACTGAGCATTTTTCGTTTAATGTCTCCTTCCTTTGTCTCGTTTCTGATGACAGAACATCCATATCAAAGGTGGCAGTATCATGCTGCCCCTTCGTTCTGTCTGTCACCAGCCACTCCAGTTCACTGCTTTTGTACATATTCCGTGCAACCTCGGCTTCTACCAAGGTGCAGTCAATGGAAATCATGCGTCCGTCAGTGAATTTGACCTCCACACAGGCGGTGTCGATATTGAACACACAGGAAATCACATTCTTATCCATAACAGTGTCCTCCTAAAGCTGTTTCTTTTTTCTTGGTCCTCTGGGTTTTGATTCTGGTCGTTTGATGACACCGTTTCGGAAATGGGTTCCATCGAAGTTGCCAAAGAAAACAAATAATCCGAACCCGTCTCCCACAGGGAAGATCTGGTTCGGATTATATTGGTTTGGTGCGGGCAACAGGACTCGAACCTGCACGCTTTTGGCAGTGGAACCTAAATCCACCGAGTCTACCAATTCCACCATGCCCGCTTATTTCCGCCGGATGCGCCGCTGTCTGCTTCCCATCCGGCCTTCCGGGTTATCTTAACACGAACATAAGTCATTGTCAATCCGATTCATTTTTCTTTTTTCGCAGCCTGTTTTGCCCATTCTGCCCTGAGAAAACGGCATGTATGGGATTTTATACCGTTTATTTGCCTTTTTATCCTTGACATTCCCTCCCAATGCTAGTAGAATAGATTCGGTATGGTGTACGCTGCGCCGCTTTCCGGGTGCCGCGTTTCATTGATAACCGGCGGTGGAGCCGGGGTATGCGTTTGCGCCTCATGGCGTCTGATTTTGCACAAAAAGTTGCCGGCCGGTGTCTCCGGCTGGCTGTTATGCTTAATTTCACATGGGGATCAATGCGCCACCCCTTCTGCCCTTATTTTTTAAGAAGGAGGTGTGCTGCAAATTTATGGAATGGTATCATTTTCTCATCATCGCCGTTGGCATTCTGGTGGGACTGGGCGTCGGCTTCGGCCTTGGCATCGGTTACCGCAAGAAGGTCGCTGAGCGGGAGATCGGCTCTGCTGAGGCAGAGGCTACCCGTTTGATCAACGAGGCTATCCGTTCCGGTGAAAACCGCAAGAAGGAAATGCTTCTGGAAGCCAAGGACGAAATCCATAAATCTCGCACAGAACACGACAAGGAAGTCAAAGAACGCCGCGCCGAGCTGAGTAAGCAGGAGCGCCGTCTGGAACAAAAGGAAGCCACTCTGGACAAGAAGACCGAAGCCTTTGAACGCAAGGAAGAGGAGCTTGCCAAGCGGCTCCAGAAGGTCTCCGAGACTCAGGCACAGGCCGACCAGCTCAAGCAGCAGCAGCTGACGGAGCTGGAAAAGATTTCCGGTCTGACACAGGATCAGGCAAAGGAATTTCTGCTTCACAGCATTGAGGACGAGGTTCGTCACGAAGCCGCCATGAAGATCAAGGAGATCGAGGCGCAGCTGAAGGACGAGGCCGAGGAAAAGGGCCGCGAGATCATCGCCACCGCGATCCAGCGCTGCGCCGCCGATCACGCCGCCGAGACCACCGTCTCCGTGGTCACGCTGCCCAACGACGAGATGAAGGGCCGCATCATTGGCCGGGAAGGCCGGAACATCCGTACACTGGAGACCATTACCGGCGTCGATCTGATCATCGACGATACCCCTGAAACCATCACCGTTTCCAGCTTTGACCCTGTCCGTCGGGAGATTGCCCGGCTGGCACTGGAGAAGCTCATTGTGGACGGACGCATTCATCCCACCCGCATTGAGGACATGGTGGAAAAGGCGCGCGAGGAAGTTGACCGCACCATCCGCGAGGAGGGCGAACGCGCCTGCTATGAGACCGGCGTTCACAATCTGAGCCCCGAACTGGTCAAAATTCTGGGACGCCAGAAGTATCGTACCTCTTACGGTCAGAACGTTCTGAATCACTCCATTGAGGTTGCCCATATCGCCGGTCTGATGGCCGCGGAGCTTGGCGTGGACGTCGCCATGGCGAAGCGCGCCGGCTTGCTCCATGATCTGGGCAAGTCCATTGACCACGAGGTGGAAGGCAGCCATGTACAGCTGGGCGCCGATCTTGCCCGGAAGTACAAGGAAAACCCCGTCATCGTCAACGCCATCGAAGCCCACCACGGCGACGTGGAACCCAAGACCGTCATTGCGGTTCTGGTACAGGCTGCCGATGCCATTTCCGCCGCCCGTCCCGGCGCACGGCGTGAGAACGTGGAGAACTATATCCGCCGCCTGCAAAAGCTGGAAGAGCTGACCGGCTCCTATCCCGGTGTTGAAAAGGCCTACGCCATTCAGGCCGGCAGGGAAGTGCGGATCATGGTCAAGCCCGAGGTCGTGACCGAAGACAACATGATCCTTCTGGCGCGGGACGTTGCCAAGAAGATCGAGTCCGAGCTGGAATATCCCGGACAGATCAAGGTCAACGTCATCCGGGAAACCAAAGCCGTGGAATACGCAAAGTAATCAAATCGATCATCCGCCTCCGGAGGTCTTCTCCGGAGGCTTTTTTACGTCCGTTTGGGGCTGGCGGCTCTTTTTCCAAAAACAATTTCTAATTTCTTTGGTTTCTTGTTTTACTTTCCTCTTTACGAACGGGGAAAAGTGGTGTACAATATTCCTATCGTTTATTTGGGGGTGAGCAGCGTGAATTGTCTGAAGTGCGGCCGTGAAATTGAGGAGGGGCAGGTTTTCTGCAACGACTGCCTTGTGCAGATGGCAAAGTACCCGGTCAAGCCCGGGACTGCCGTTCAGCTTCCGTCCCGCGGAAGCGCTGCCGTTTCAAAGAAGGTTCATTCCCGCCGCCGCACCAAGGCCGCGCCGGAGGAACAGCTGAAAGCGCTGAAGAAACGCATCCGTATCCTGTCCGCGCTCCTGTCTGTCTGTGTGGTGCTGCTGATTGTTCTTTCCGTCGTCACGCTCCGGTACATGAGCGCAAACCGTCTCCTGCCGGGGCAGAATTACTCCGCCGTTACCACTACTGCGGCCACCGAGGGAAGCTGATGTTTCACGTGAAACATTTTGCTTTTTGCGGGACATAACAGAAAGATAGAGGATGAAAACATGGGGAAAATAATTGCCGTGGTGAATCAGAAGGGCGGCGTGGGAAAAACCACCACCGCCGTTAATCTGACCGCCGCTCTGCACGATCTGGGACTGCGCGTTCTTCTGTGCGACTTTGACCCTCAGGCAAATGCCACATCCGGTCTGGGGCTGGACAAGCGCAAGTGCAAATACTCTGTCTATGACGTGCTCATCAACGACGTTCCGTCGGAGGACGCCATTGTCTCCACGCCCTACGGGGACGTGCTGCCGTCCGCGTCCGATCTGGCGGGCGCTACCGTGGAACTGATCTCCGCCCAGCACCGGGAGCGGCAGCTGGACATGGCGCTGAGCGGAATCAAGGAACGCTACGACTTGATCTTCGTGGACTGCCCGCCGTCATTGGAGCTGCTGACGCTGAACGCGCTGTGCGCAGCGGACGGGATTCTGGTGCCGGTGCAGTGTGAATATTTTGCGCTAGAGGGGCTAAGCGATCTTATGGCAACGCTCCGCACGGTAAAGCGCCGTATGAATCCCCGGCTGGAGGTTTTCGGCGTGGCGCTGACCATGTTCGATGGGCGCACGAACTTCTCGGCACAGGTGTCTCAGGAGGTTCGGCGGCATTTTCCCGGGAAGGTGTTCTCCACGGTCATTCCCCGGAACATCCGGCTGGCGGAAGCGCCCAGCCACGGCGTTCCCATTACCGCCTATGACCGGATCAGCCGGGGAGCCGCTGCCTACCGGGCAATGGCAGAAGAAATTCAGCAAAAGCTGTGAAACAGAAAGGCCGCATCTGGAAGCTGGCGGAATGACCAACAGCGAGGGATTTTTGCACTGTGCAAGCCATTTCCCCGCAGGAATACTAAGGATGTATTTCAAGGGGAAATGGAGCAGCACAGGGGAAAAAGAGCCGCTGGTGGGCATTCTGGCAGCTTCCAGATGGGGCCCCACGGAAAGGAGTAAGAATGGCATCACAGAAAGGACTAGGCAAGGGTCTGGGTGCGCTTCTGGGGGATTTCACCGAAGAGCCTCTGGAAAAAAGCGCGTATCAGCTGCTGCCGATTTACAAGGTAGAGCCCAACCCCGATCAGCCCCGGCACGACTTTGACGAAGAAGAATTGCAGGCGCTGGCAGACTCCATCACCGTCCACGGCATCATTCAGCCCCTGACGGTGCGGGAAATGCCCAACGGCTACTATCAGATCATCGCCGGTGAGCGGCGCTGGCGTGCCGCCCGGATGGCGAACCTGAGCGACGTGCCCGCAGTCATCATCGAAGCCGACGACAAGAAGGCCATGGAGCTGGCGCTGATTGAGAACTTGCAGCGTCAGGATCTGAACCCTCTGGAAGAAGCGCTGGGGTATCAGACGCTGATGAACGAATACGGCCTGACGCAGGAGGAAGCCGCCGGTCGGGTAGGGAAGTCCCGTCCCGCCGTGGCAAATGCTCTGCGGCTGCTGGGGCTGTGTCCCGAGGTGCAGGAGCGCGTCCGCAAGGGCGAGCTGTCCGCCGGTCACGCCCGGGCGATCCTGCAGCTGAAATCTGAGAAGAAGCAGCAGGAAGCCGCGCAGAAGATCGTTGCGTTAGGACTGTCCGTCCGTCAGGCGGAGCTGCTGTGCAAGAACATGAGCAAGGAGCCCGTGCCCCAGAAAAAAGAAGTTTTTGCGGTGGACTATGTGGCCGAATGCGAAAAGTCTCTGAGCAAGCACCTTGGCCGGGGCGTCAAGATCGTCAATGGCAAGCGCAAGGGGCGCTTTGAACTGGAATTCTATGGGCAGGAAGATTTGCAGAATCTGCTGGACGCCCTGATGAAAATACAAAAATAAATTTCCGATTTAAGGAGAGGTAAACATCATGCTGGACATCAAGAAAATCAAGGAAAATCCCGACGCCGTCAAGGCCGGTCTGCGGGCAAAGGAAGTGGACTGCGACGCCACCGTTGACCGTATTCTGGAGCTGGACGCAAAGATCCGCACCCTGAAGACCAACACCGAGACCCAGACCGCCCAGAAAAACAAGCTGGCGAAGGAAAACGGCAAGCTCTTCGGCATGAAGAAGAAGGCCGAGAAAGAAGGCAAGGACGTGTCCGAGCTGGACGCCGCCATTGCCGCCAACAACGCCCAGTCCGTACAGATCGCCGAGGCGATCGAGCAGGAGCTGGCCGAGCTGAAAACACTCAGCGACGAGTACCGCGTTGCCATGCTAAGCCTGCCCAACCTGCCCGACCCCGATCTGAAGCCCGGCGGAAAGGAAAACAACGAGCCGCTGCGCTACTTTGGCGAGCCTCACAAGTTCGATTTCACCCCCAAGCACCATGTTGACCTGTGCGAGGGTCTGGGTCTGATCGACTACGACCGGGGCGTCAAGCTGGCTGGTTCCGGCTTCTGGATGTATAAGGGCATGGGCGCACGTCTGGAATGGGCGCTGCTGAACTACTTCATCGACTGCCACATTGCCGACGGCTACGAGTTCATCCTGCCGCCCCACATGCTGGAGTACCAGTGCGGCGAGACGGCCGGTCAGTTCCCCAAATTTGCCGACGAGGTCTACAAGATTGCCAACCCCACCGACGACCGCGTCCACTATATGCTGCCCACCGCGGAAGCCGCTCTGTGCTCCATCTACCGGGACGAAATTCTCACCGAAGCCGAGCTGCCCCGGAAGTTCTTCGCTTACACCCCCTGCTTCCGTCGGGAAGCCGGTTCCGGCCACGCAGACGAGCGGGGCATGGTGCGCGGCCACCAGTTCAACAAGGTGGAAATGTTCCAGTTCACCCGCCCCGAGGATTCCGACGCGGCCTTTGAGGAACTGGTGCGCAAGGCCGAGAATCTGGTGAAGGGTCTGGGCTTCCACTTCCGCACCGTGAAACTGGCCGCCGGCGACTGCTCCGCTTCCATGGCCCGCACCTACGACATTGAAATTCAGATTCCCTCCATGAACGGCTATAAGGAAGTTTCCTCCGTGTCCAACGCCCGGGATTATCAGGCGCGGCGCGGCAACATCCGTTTCCGCCGGGAAGCCACCGGCAAGCCCGAGTTCGTCCACACCCTGAACGGTTCCGGTCTGGCCACCTCCCGTATCTTCCCCGCCATGGTGGAGCAGAACCAGAGAGCCGACGGCTCCGTCGTGGTTCCCGAGGTTCTGCGGAAATACCTGGGCGGCATTGAGGTCATCGAGAAGAAATAAGGGAGACGCGCAATGAAAAATCCCGTAAAAAAGCCCTCCTGGTGGGATGAGTTTGCCGCCTTCGCCATTAAGGGCAACGCCATGGCGCTGGCCGTCGGCACCATCATCGGCGCGGCGTTCTCCACCATCACCAAAAGCCTGACCGATGATATCATCATGCCCATCGTGTCCATCTTCATGGGCGGCATCGATTTTTCCGAAATGAAGATCGTTCTGCCCCGGCTGTTTGGTGAGCCTGTGGTGGACGACGCCGGAAATGTGGTTCTGAACACCCTGAACTACGGCAACTTCATCTCCGCCGTTATCAACTTTCTGATTCTGGCGCTGGTGGTGTTTTTCCTGGTGAAGAGCCTGAACAAGCTGACCGAGCTTGGCAAGAAGAAGGAAGAAGCCGCTCCCGCCGAGCCGCCCAAGCCCAGCAACGAGGAGCTGCTTCTGACCGAGATCCGCGACCTGCTGAAGGAGCAGAAATAAGCCATGGAATACGCGATTGAAAATGAGTACCTGATCGTCACCGTCACCACATGGGGCGCGCAGGTGAAAAGCGTCGTGCGAAAATTTGACGACGTGGAGCACATGTGGCAAGCGGACAAGAGCGTCTGGGGCTACCACGCGCCCATTCTGTTTCCCCACACCGGAAAGGTCGTGGACGATCTTATCGAAACCAAGGGCGAGGTGTATCAGGCGAAGCAGCACGGCTTTGCCCGGCTGATGGAGCATACGCTGGTGCGCCAGACGGAAGACACCATTGTGATGGAACTGCGCAGCAGTGAGGAAACTCTACGGATTTTCCCTTATGCGTTCCGGCTGGTCTCCACCTTCACGCTGGACGGCGACACCCTGCACCACAAGCTGACGGTGGAAAACTGGGACGCCGACAAGCTGTACTTTGGCATTGGGTACCATCCCGCCTTCACCGTTCCCTTTGACGATGAGCATACGCTGTCGGACTACGAGCTTCGGTTCAGCGAGCCAGAGTCTCCCATCTGCCTGGGCTGTCAGCCGCTTGGGCTGATTCACGGGGATTTCTACACGCTGGGCAGCAACATCCGCACCATCCCCATCACCCGGGAGCTGTTCGCAAACGACAGCCACTGTATGGTGAATCTCAAATCCCATAAGCTGGGGATTTACGAAAAAGGCACCGGGCGTGGTGTGGTATGCGACATTTCGGAGTTTCCCTACACACTGATCTGGTCGATGCCGGGAGGGGAACCGAGGTTTGTATGCATCGAACCGTGGCACAGCCTTCCCAGTCCGGAGGGTGGCTCCATCCGCTGGGAGGAAAAGCCCGCCGCCGCCATTCTGGACCCGGGCGAAAGCTGGAGCTGCAATTTGAGTACATCCTTCGTAAGATAAGCAATGCCCCCGCTGCTGAAAAGCAGCGGGGGTCATTTTCTGGACTTGTAAATCCGTCTGAGGTCGTCGTCGATCAGGGATTCGACAGAAATACCAAACAGTTTTCCGATATTCAGCATACAAACGGAATCCACGTCGAAGCTCCTGCCGGTTTCCCAATCCCGGATGACCTTAGGGTAAGAGCAGATCAGATTTGCCAGCTCCCAACGGCTGTAATGGTGCCGTCTGCGGAGGAATCTAAGGTTTTTCCCGAATTGACGGTTGTTCAATACAACGATCATTGTATCACCTCATTGGTAGCAGTATATCCTACTTTTCCATACTTGTCAATATGAAGCCTTACCAAATGGTATAATATCCGCGAGGTGATGGGACATGCGACCGTTAAAAGAGAAAATCAGCATCTCAATAGACAGTGACCTGCTGGAAAAGCTGCGTGAAAAAGCAGACGAGGATTGCCGTCCATTGTCTCAGTATATTAACCTGATTCTGAGAAAGTACATGGAGCAGAAAGACAAAAAGCAGAAGTAAGGCAGTATACACGCACGAGGTGATATGAGACATGCGACCGTTAAAAGAAAGAATCAGCATCACGATTGACAGTGACCTGCTGGAAAAGCTGCGGGAAAAGTCGGACGAGGATTGCCGTCCGCTGTCACAGTACATTAACCTTGTTCTGAGAAAGCATGTGGAGCAGGAAGAAAAAAAGCAAAAGTAAATCCCGCTGCAACGGGCGGCGGGCAGAATTAAACAGTTAAAGGCACAGCGGGATAATCCACTGTGCCTGTTCTTGTGTAATTATAATTTAATGTCAGCATCCCTCTTGCCTCTCCCTCTGGTAGAGTTGGCCGAGCGAGGACGGTGAGGGGGGCTGCAATGCCCTCTCAGTCACCTTCGGTGACAGCTCTCCCAGAGGGAGAGCCAAGGGTGCTTTGACAACAGCAAAAGTGATGCCCAGCTATGGCCGGGCAGCACTTTTTATATTATTGCTTATTTCACCGGAGAAGAACTTCTCAGCGTTACGTCGTGATATCCGCCCTCGACGATGGAGACGGAGGATACCAGCGTCAGCTTGGCGTTCTGCTGGAGGTCAGGGATGTTTGTCACGCCTACGTTGCACATGGTGGACTTGACCTTGTACAGGGACGCTTCCACGTTGTCGCGCAGGGGACCGGCGTAGGTGACGTAGGAGTCCACGCCTTCCTCAAAGCTGAGCTTGGCGGAGCCGCCCAGATCGTAGCGCTGCCAGTTCCGGGCGCGGTTGGAGCCTTCGCCCCAGTATTCCTTCATGTACGCACCGTTGACCATAACCTTGTTCGTGGGGCTTTCGTCGAAGCGGGCGAAGTAACGGCCCAGCATCAGGAAGTCCGCGCCCATGGCCAGCGCCAGCGTCATGTGGTAATCGTGGACAATGCCGCCGTCGGAGCAGATGGGCACGTAGATGCCCGTCTCCTTGAAATACTCGTCACGGGCTGCGGCGACCTCGATCAGTGCCGTTGCCTGACCACGGCCAATGCCCTTGGTTTCACGGGTAATGCAGATGGAACCGCCGCCGATGCCGACCTTCACAAAGTCCGCGCCGGCTTCCGCCAGAAAACGGAATCCGTCCTTGTCCACCACGTTGCCGGCACCGATCTTCACGGTGTCGCCGTAGGTGTCCCGCACCCATTTGATGGTCTTTTCCTGCCAGCAGGTGTAGCCCTCGGAGGAGTCGATCACCAGCACGTCCGCACCGGCCTCCAGCAGGGCGGGAATGCGGGTGGCGTAGTCACGGGTGTTGATGCCCGCGCCTACCAGATAGCGCTTCTTGTTGTCCAGCAGCTCCAGAGGGTTGTCCTTGTGGGAGGAGTAGTCCTTCCGGAACACGAAATACAGCAGGTGGTCATTCTCGTCCACGATGGGCAGGCTGTTGAGCTTATGCTCCCAGATGATGTCGTTGGCTTCCTTCAGGGTGGTGTCCGCAGGGGCGGTGACCAGCTTCTGACGGGGGGTCATGAAATCCTTGACCTTGTCGGTGGGGGCCATACGGCTGACACGGTAGTCGCGGCTGGTGACGATGCCCAGGAGCTTGCCGTTGGCGGTGCCGTCCTCGGTGATGGCCACGGTGGAGAAGCCGTTGCGCTGCTTCAGCGCCAGTACGTCGGCGAGGGTGGCCTCCGGGGTCAGATTGGAGGCAGAAGTGACGAAACCGGCCTTATAGCCCTTCACCCGCGCCACCATGGCTGCCTGATTCTCGATGGACTGAGAACCGAAAATGAAGCTGATGCCGCCTTCCTTTGCCAGTGCGATGGCAAGGGTATCGTTGGAGACGGACTGCATGACGGCGGACGTCAGCGGCACATTCAGGGAAATTGCCGGTTTCTCCGCGCCCTTGCGGTACTTGACGAGGGGCGTTTTCAGACTGACATGGTCGGGAACGCAGTCTTCCGAGGTGTAGCCGGGAATCAGAAGATACTCGCTGAAGGTGTGGCTGGGTTCCGGGTAGTAATACGCCATTGGTATGACCTCCTATAGTAAAATAGATTGCTTGAATGTATAACTGCACCGCGCAATCCCAAAAAGCAACTGCGCGGTGTTGTCTTACAAAGTTTTTCTGTCCCCCGCGTCCAGAACCTCCACGACCTCTTTGCCGGAGGAGCTGAGGTTCTTGAAATTGCCCAGAATCTCGCTTACGGGGTGGACGATGGCAAAGGTATGGGGGTACTTGTGGACGATCTGGCTGACCAGCGCCACCTGGGTCTTGTTCACCACGCACAGAAGCACGCTGGTTTCCCGACCGGAGTACATGCCCTTTGCGGGGAGGAAGGTCGCGGTGTGGTGGAGGCGGTCAATCAGTTCTCTGGAAACCTCCTGGGGGGAATTGGTGATGATCTCAAAGCAGATGGCCTCCCGGCCGGACTTCATCAGCCGGTCGCCCACCGTGGTGGACATGAAGGTATAGAGAATGCACAAAATCACCGGCTCCATCTGGCAGCCATAGACAAAGTAGCTGACAATGGCAATGGCGGAGTTAATGGCGAAGCTCATGCCGAAAAACGTGTGATTGGGGCGGTGCTTGTGGACAATGGCGGAAACGAAATCCGTACCGCCGGTATAGGCGCTTGCCTTGATGAGAATGGAGTACACAAAGCCCTGGATTACGCCCGCGACCATGGGGCCGAGAATTTTGCTGGTGCCATTTTCCGTGACGTAGGCGAAGGCAGACAGGTCCACCTTTTCCAAAATCAGCAGTCCCAGAGAGAACGTGACCACGTAGACCATGCTGCGGACGGCCATGGGCTTGCTGACCTCAAAATAGCACCAGATTGCCAGAGGGATATTGATAAACAGGCTCAGATAACCCACGCTGACGCCGGTGACGTACTGGATCATGGTACAGATACCGTTGATACCGGAGGGGGCGAACTGGTTGGGGAAAACAAACAGCTCGTAATTGACAGACGCCAGCAGCGCAATGAAGGCAATGACTAGATATGTCCAGACCTTTTTCATACAGAACTCCTCTGAATCCTACGGCCATTGCCGGGTTCTTAATTTTCGATTCTAGCATAGATTTGTCCACGGGTCAAGGTATAATTCGACGAAATTCGCCTTTCTTGGGAAAACAGATATGGGTGGATTTTCCGCTTTGGGCTGCGGGTCGGACACACTTTGTCCGATTCTGTTATCTTTCGGTATCCCTTTCGGGAATTGATTGTATTTCAACAAAAAAGCCTTGTTTTTTCTGTGGAAATGTGATAAAATTTAGGTTGAGAGATTATACGCAAAAATCGAGCGTTTTCTACTGTTTTTACCTCAAATGAGTTAGAAAGGAGCTGCCCTATGTATTCATCCGCCTATGTGTGGGCAAAGGTTCTGAGCCATATGGAAGAGCGGCTGGGGGCTGTCACCGTTTCGGCATGGTTCGACGATGCCGAGGTGGTGGAGCTGAACGAGAACAATCTGATTCTGTACTCCCCCTCGGATTTCCGCCGGGAGATTATCCGCCGCCGCTGCACCGATTACATTCAGGACGCGCTGAAGGAAGTGTTCAATTCCGACGCGAAGCTGATGGTCTTCGGTGACGAAGAGCTGAACACCTTCAAACAGAAGGGGAAAAGCGTTTCTTCCATGGACTTCAATCCCCAGTTTACCTTTGACAACTTCGTTGTCGGCCCCTCCAACCGTTTCGCCCACAGCGCAGCCATCGCCGTTTCCAAAACGCCGGGGCAGGTGTACAATCCCCTGTTCCTTTATGGCCCTCCCGGCGTGGGCAAAACCCACTTGCTGTATGCCATCGCCAACGGCATCCGCAAGGAAAATCCCAACGCCAACATCGTCTACATCAAGGGCGATCAATTTACCAACGAGCTGATTGCCGCCATTCAGAACGGCAAAAATATTGAATTCCGCAGCAAATACCGGGAAGCCGACCTGTTTCTGATCGATGACGTGCAGTTCATCGCCGGTAAGGAATCCACCCAGGAAGAATTCTTCCATACCTTCAATAAGCTCTACGAGGAACATAAGCAGATCGTCATGACCTCCGACCGCAAGCCCAGCGATATGCTGACGCTGGAGGACCGGCTGAAGACCCGGTTTGAGTGGGGTCTGCTGGCGGATATCCAGCCGCCGGATTATGAGACCCGTATGGCCATTCTGAAAAACAAGGCCAAAAATCTGGGGCTGAACCTTTCCGACGATGTGTGCAACTATATTGCCATCAACGTCACCAACAACGTCCGGCAGATTGAAGGTACGGTCAAGAAGATTCTGGCTTATCGCGACCTGAACAACATGCCGCTGGATCTTCCCAACATTTCCCGGGCCATCGACGATATGTTCAAGAGCGAGGGCAACGCCCTGCCCACGCCCAGCCTGATCATCAGTCAGGTGTGCAAGTTCTATTCCATTGACGAGGTGCTTCTCCGGGGCACCCAGAAAAACAAGGGTACCGCCGAAGCCCGGCAGATCGCCATGTATCTGATCCGCAAGCTCACCAACCTGAGTCTGCCGGACATCGGCAAGGAATTCGCCCGGGATCACTCGACGGTATTGTACGCCATCCGGAAAGTCGAAGTCGCGCTGAAAAACGGAGACACCACCATGCAGAACAATATCCGGGACATCACCGCGAACATCAATTCCTGCCTGTAAATTTTCTCCACAAGCCCTGTGGAATGTGGAAAACAAGATTGTGGATAAGTTGCACCCGGTTTGGGTCTTCACAGGCCCTGTGGAAAAGGGATGGATCATCCACATTGGGCTGTGGATAAAAAAGACTTGCGGCACTAAATAAAAAGGGACTTTTCCACATAAGTTTGTACTACCACTGTTATTACTACCTGAACTTATTGATAGAGAGATATATTGATTAAAATCAGAAAGAAAGGATTTTACCTATGCGTTTTACCTGTGAAAAAAACATGCTGGTCACGGGACTGAACATTGCGGGTCGTACCGTCGCCCAGAAGAGCAGTCTGTCCGTCATCGAAGGAATCCTCTGCAAGGCCGGACAGGGACTGAGCCTGACCGGTTATAATATGGAAACCGCCATTACCTATGAAATCGACGCGGACGTGTCCGACATGGGTCAGTGCATCCTCCCGGCGAAGCTGTTCGGCGATATCATCCGCCGTCTGCCGGAGGGACCGGTGACCGTGGTTGTGGACGAGAACTACAAAGTCTCCATCCGGGCAGGGTACGCTTCCTTTACCATTTCCGCCGAGTCTGCTGAGGATTATCCGGAACTGCCGGACGTGGGCGACGGCCGGGAAATCTATATCCCGCAGAACAAGCTGAAGGAGCTGATTTCCGGTACCATTTTCGCTGTCAGCGAAAATCAGGGACGGCCAATCCACACCGGCGTGAAATTTGAAGTAACGAATGACGCCATCACCGCCGTAGCCGTGGACGGCTTCCGTCTTGCCCGGCGCACCTTCCACCCGGAGGAGGGCACTGGACGGGAGCTGAATTTCGTGGTTCCCGCAGCGGGACTCAAGGAAGTGGAGAAAATCCTTACGGACGTGGAGGATAACGCGGCCTTTACGCTGGGTACGAAGCACATTCTGTTTCAGGTTGGAAACGCCACGCTGGTATGCCGCCTGCTGGAAGGCGAATTTCTGGACTGGCGGCGGGTGGTGCCTTCCAACTGCCCCATCAAAATGGTGGCAAATGTTGGTGATCTGGCGTCTTCCGTGGAGCGCGTCGGTCTGATCGTGTCCGAAAAGTACAAAAGTCCTGTGCGCTGCATGTTCGGCAATCAGGAGCTGCTGATGCGCACCAGCACCACCATCGGCGCTGCGGAGGATCGCTGCTCTCTGGCCGGGGACGGGCAGGAGCTGGAGATCGGCTTCAACGTCCGGTATCTGGCGGAAGCCCTGCGGGTGATCCCCTCGGAGGAGGTCACGCTGGAGCTGACCAACGGGTTAAGCCCCATTGTTCTGACCCCCGTGGACGAGAAGGAAGACTTTGCCTATATGGTGCTGCCGGTCAGAATCAAGAACGGCTAAAAAAGGAGTCGGCTTATGAAGGTAGTCGTCAAAAAGAAGGATAACGCCATTCCCGTAGCAATCACCACGGAATATATCAAGTTACAGGACGCCATGAAGCTGGCGAACGCCGCAGAAACCGGCGGTGAAGCCAAGCTGATGATTCAGGAGGGGCAGATTCTGGTCAACGGCGAGATCTGCCAGATGCGGGGCAAGAAACTGCGCCCCGGCGACCGGTTCGTCTGCAACTCTCAGGCGTACCAGATCATCACCCATGAATCTGAATGAGCTGAAGCTCCGGTCTTTCCGAAATTATCAGGAAATCGCGGCGCAGTTTGACCCCGGCGTCAACCTGATCGTGGGGGATAACGCCCAGGGAAAAACCAACCTGCTGGAGGCTATATCCTATCTTGGCAGCGGGAAAAGCTTCCGGGCACAGAAAACCTCGGAAATGGTGCGGTTTCAGGAAGATTTCGGGGAAATCGACGGTTCTGTATTCTCTCAGGAGCGGCAGCAGAGCATCCGATGGATTCTGTTTCCCGGATCCCGTCCCCGGCAGCTGTGGCTGAACGGGGCGAAGAAGAAAACCGCCGGGGAGATCGCCGGGGTGCTGCCTACGGTGCTGTTCTGCCCGGAAGATCTGATGATCCTAAAAATGGGCGCAAGCCAGCGGCGGCGGTTCGGCGATCTGGCGCTGTGCGCCCTCCGGCCGAATTACGACGCGGCATTGACGGAGTACAACCGGATTCTGGAGCAGAAAAGCCGCATTCTGAAAGATCATTTTGAAAATCCCGGTATTCTGGAAATTCTTCCGGAATACAATACCCGGCTGTGTCAGGTGGGTGCGCTGCTGATCTCCTACCGGGCACGGTTTTACGACAGTCTGGGCAAGGCCGCGGCCAATTACCACAACCAGTTTTCCGGCGGAGCGGAGAATTTTACCCTCAGCTATAAGACCGTCTCCACGGTGGTTGACCCCTTCGCCCCTGTCCCGGAACTGACACAAAACCTATTAGACCATCTGCAAAGCCACAGCCGGGCGGAGCTGGAAACCGTGCAGTGCCTGACAGGCCCCCACAAGGACGATTTTACCGTAAGCCTGTCCGGCATCGACCTGAAAGCCTATGGTTCTCAGGGGCAGACCCGGACGGCGGCCATCAGCTTGAAGCTTGCCCAGCGGGAGCTGATGGCGCGGGAATGGGGCGAAGAGCCGGTATTGCTGCTGGACGATGTGCTGTCCGAGCTTGACCCCGGGCGGCAGGACTTTGTACTCAATAAAATCGTCTCCGGGCAGGTGTTCATCACCTGCTGCGAGCCGGGACGGTTCACCAAACTGGGAAGAACAATTCAGATAGAAAAGGGAAGCATTCGCGAATAATTGAAGCATATCACGCAGGAGGGCATATATGTCTGACGAAACGAAAGTAACACAGGAATACGGCGCGGAGCAGATTCAGGTTCTGGAGGGTCTGGAAGCGGTGCGGAAAAGACCCGGTATGTATATCGGCTCTACCTCCTCCTCCGGTCTGCACCACCTCGTCTATGAGATCGTGGATAACGCCATTGATGAAGCACTGGCCGGATACTGTAAGCATATTACCGTGACCATCAATCCCGGCAACTCCATCACCGTCACCGACGACGGCCGTGGTATCCCCGTGGACATCCAGCCCCAGACCGGACGCCCGGCTCTGGAGGTCGTGTATACCGTGCTCCATGCCGGCGGCAAGTTCGGCGGCGGCGGTTATAAGGTCTCCGGCGGCCTGCACGGCGTGGGCGCGTCCGTCGTCAACGCTCTGAGCGAGTGGCTGCGGGTGCGTGTTCACAAAAACGGCAGCATCTACGAAATGAAATTTGCCCGTGGCAATATCACGCAGGAAATGCGCATCGTCGGCAAGACCGACAAGACCGGCACGGAGGTCACCTTCCAGCCCGACCCGGAGATGTTCGACAGTCTTGTCTATGACTACGAAGTCCTCCACGAGCGGATGCGGGAGGAAGCCTTCCTGAATGCGGGTCTGACCATCACCATCACCGACGACCGGGACGATGAAAAGCAGATCAGCGAGACCATGTGCTACGAGGGCGGCATCCGGGAGTTTGCAATTTGGTGCAACCGGAACAAGACGCCCCTGTGCGAGGACGTTATCTATATGAGCGGCAGCAAGGGCGACGCCTCTGCGGAAATCGCCGTGCAGTATAACGACGGCTACAACGAATTTCTGCTGTCCTTCGCTAACGACGTGCGCACGCCGGAGGGCGGTATGCACGAGACCGGCTTCAAGACCGCGCTGACCCGTGTGCTCAACGCCTACGGCGTGAAAAACGGCATCATCAAGGGCGACGACAAGGTTTCCGGCGAGGATTGCCGGGAGGGCATCACCGCCATTATTTCCGTCAAGCTCACCGACGCCCAGTTCGAGGGTCAGACAAAGGCCAAGCTGGGCAACGCCTATATCCGTACTCTGGTCGATCAGGTAGTGAACGACCAGCTGACCACCTATTTTGAGGAACACCCCGCCGTTGCCAAGGCCGTGCTGGATAAGGCCATGATGGCCAACCGCGCCCGGGAGGCCGCCCGGAAGGCCCGGGAATCCATCCGCCGCAAGACGGGACTGGAATCCGGCCAGATGCCCGACAAGCTTCAGGACTGCAACGAGCGGGACGCCAGCCTCTGCGAGATCTACATCGTGGAGGGCGACAGCGCAGCCGGTTCCGCCATTCAGGGGCGGGACTCCCGATTCCAGGCCATTCTCGCCATGTGGGGCAAGATGCTCAACGTGGAAAAAGCCCGGGCGGATAAGATCTACGGCAACGACAAGCTGTATCCCCTGATCGTGGCGCTGGGCGCGGGCATCGGGGACGAATTCGACATTGAAAAGCTCCGGTATCACAAGGTCATCATCATGGCCGATGCCGATGTGGACGGCGCCCATATCCGCACGCTGCTGCTGACCTTCTTCTTCCGGTATATGCGGCCGCTGATCGAGCACGGCTACGTCTACTCCGCCGTGCCGCCCCTGTACAAGCTGACCCGGGGCAAAAGCGTGAAGGTCGCCTATTCCGACGACGAGCGGGACGCAATCTCCTCTCAGATGCGCAGCGACAACCCCAACACCAAGATCGATATTTCCCGGTTCAAGGGTCTTGGCGAAATGGACTCCCACGAGCTGTGGGAAACCACCATGGACCCGGAAAAGCGTTCCCTGCGCCGTATTACGCTGGAGGACGCCCGCCGCGCCGACGAGATCTTCACCGTTCTCATGGGCGAACAGGTGGAGCCGAGAAAAGACTGGATCGAGCGGAACGCGAGATACGCAGTCAACATTGACATTTGAACTAATTTTTATTAAAACGGTTGAAAACCGTTTTAATAGGCCGTTTTGAAAACGGCCAGTGGCATAGCCGCAGAAAATGTAGTCCATACATTTCTTGCCGCCTTCGGCGGCCATCCATGTCAATGGATGAATAAAATGGTTTTTACCATTTTATTAAGAAATCGTATGATCTAGCAATCCCGAACTGGAGGTGCGTTTATGGGACATAACCGCAGTTATAAACCTGAGGATATCCGCTTCCCCGACCAGGTGATCACAGAGTCCAACCTGGTGGACGAAATGGAGAAATCCTATATTGAATATGCCATGTCCGTCATCGTAGGGCGGGCATTGCCGGACGTCCGGGACGGACTGAAGCCCGTTCACCGCCGGATTTTGTACACCATGTACGAAAGCGGCCTGACCTCCGACAAGCCTTTCAAAAAGTCGGCAACCTGCGTCGGTGACGTGCTGGGCAAGTACCATCCCCACGGCGACGCGTCGGTTTACGACGCCATGGTGCGTCTTGCGCAGGACTTTTCCATGCGGTATCTGCTGGTGGACGGCCACGGCAACTTCGGCTCCGTGGACGGCGATCCCCCTGCGGCTTACCGTTATACCGAAGCCCGTCTGAGTAAAATTTCCAACGAAATGCTCCGGGATATCGACAAGGACACCGTGGACTGGGACCCCAACTTCGACGAGACACGGAAGGAACCCCGCGTGCTCCCCTCCCGCTTCCCCAACCTACTGGTCAACGGTTCCTCCGGCATCGCTGTCGGCATGGCGACCAACATTCCGCCCCACAACTTAGCGGAGGTCATCGACGCCTGCGTGTGCGTGCTGGATGACCCGGAAGCGACTCTCGCCGACCTGATGGAGCATATCTCCGGCCCGGACTTCCCTACCGGCGGCATCATCATGGGACGCAGCGGCATCCGCGCGGCCTACGCTACCGGCCGGGGCAAGGTGGTTGTCCGCGCCCGGACGGAGTTTGAGGAGCATGGCAAGGACCGGATGCGGATCATCGTTACCGAGCTTCCCTATCAGGTCAACAAGCGTCAGCTCATCAAGAACATTGCCGAGCAGGTGAAGGACAAGCGCTTGGACGGCATTTCCGACCTCCGGGACGAGACCGACCGCAACGGTATGCGTGTGGTCATCGAGCTGAAAAAGGACGCCAACCCCCAGGTCGTGCTGAACAATCTGTTCAAGCAGACGGCTTTGCAGTCCAGCTTCGGCATTATCATGCTGGCGCTGGTGGACAACCAGAAGCAGCCGAAAATTCTCTCCCTGCGGCAGATCATCGACGAGTACCTGAAGCATCAGGAAGAAGTCCTCACCCGGCGCACCCGGTATGACCTGAAAAAGGCGCAGGAGCGGGCGCATCTGCTGGAAGGTCTGCTCATTGCCCAGGACAACATCGACGAGGTCATTCACATCATCCGCTCGGCTTACGACGACGCCAAGCAGCGCCTGATGGATCGCTTCAAACTGGACGATGTTCAGGCGCAGGCCATTTTGGACATGCGTCTGAAAGCCCTGCAGGGTCTTGACCGGGAAAAGCTCCAGAGCGAGTATGACGAGCTGGAAGAAAAGATCAAGTATTATCTGGAACTGCTGGCGGACGAGAACAAACTCAAGGCTGTCCTTCGCGGCGAGATGATCGAAATTCGGGACAAGTTCGGCGACAAGCGGAAAACCGAGATTCAGGAAATCGAGGACGAGATCGACATCGAAGACCTGATCGAGGAGGAGACCTGCGCCTTCACGCTGTCCAATCAGGGCTACATCAAGAGAATGCCCGTGGACACCTACCGCACCCAGAGCCGTGGCGGCCGGGGCGTCAATGCCCAGAATCTGAAAGAAGAGGATTATGTCAAGAGCCTGACCATTGCGTCTACCCACGACCATATGCTCTTCTTCACCGATCAGGGACGGGTGCATCACCGCAAGGGTTACCAGATTCCCGAGGCAGGCCGCACTGCCCGGGGCACTGCCATTGTCAATGTGCTACCCCTGAATCCCGGCGAATCCGTCACCGCTATGGTAATTACACGGGAGTTTGACGAAAACGAGTTCCTGATGATGGTCACCCGGAAGGGTACCGTCAAGCGCATCCCCTTCGTCTCCCTGAAAACCAACCGCAAGGCGGGCATCCGCGCCATCACCCTGGACGAGGACGACCATCTGATTAACGTCATCCGCACAAACGGCGACGACGACATCGTGCTTGCCACGGCCTTTGGCTACGCCATCTGCTTTAACGAGAACGACGTGCGGTGCATGGGTCGTGACGCGGCGGGCGTTCGCGGTATTATGTTAACCGACGGGGACTATGTGGTCGGCGCGGAGAAGGCCGAGGAGGGCAAGACTCTGCTCACCGTCACCCAGAACGGCTACGGCAAGCGCACCGCTCTGACGGAGTACCTGCGCACCGGCCCCAACGGGGAAAAGCAGGCGCAAAGCCGGGGCGGCAAGGGTCTTAAGAACTACAACATCACCCCCAAGACCGGCAATGTGGCCGGCTGCCGTGTGGTGAGCGAGAGTGACGATGTTATGCTCATCGAAAACGGCGGCGTCATCATCCGCATTCCCGCGTCCTCCATCAACGTCTACAAGCGGGACGTTCAGGGCGTCATCGTCATGCGCATTGACGACGGCAATCAGGTGGTCTCTTTGGAGCGTGTCGAGAAGATGGACGAGGAAGAGACCGGAGAACAGGCATGAAAACCGTGACCCTGTACACTGACGGCGCCTGTTCCGGCAATCCCGGCCCCGGCGGCTGGGGCGCCATTCTGGAATACAACGGCGTGGAAAAGGAGCTTTCCGGCGGGGAAGACAGCACCACCAACAACCGCATGGAGTTGACGGCGGTCATCCGGGGATTGCAGGCGCTGAAAGAACCCTGCATCGTGGAGCTGTACAGCGACAGCAAATACGTCATCGACGCCCTGGAAAAGGGCTGGGCGTGGGGCTGGAAAAAGCGCGGCTGGGTCAAATCCGACAAAAAGCCCGCCCTGAATTCCGACCTCTGGGAAATCTTACTGACCCTGACGCAGAAGCACGACGTGCATTACCACTGGGTCAAGGGACACGCGGAGAACCCGAAGAACAACCGCTGCGACGAGCTGGCAGTCAGCGAGTGGAAAAAGCGTAAATGAAAGATCATCGGGCGGCAAAATTGCCGCCCGATGTTACCATAGGAGGAAAATATGTTTTTATCCATCGGCAACGACATGGCTGTCCGGGACAGGAGCATCATCGGCATTTTTGATCTGGACAACACTTCCACCTCCAAGCGCACCCGGGAGTTTCTGAACCGGGCGGAGCGGGAGGGTGAGGTCATCCCCTGCGACGATCTGCCCAAGTCCTTCATCCTGACGACGGAATACGGCTTTTCCCGCGTACATCTGACGGCGCTCAACGCCGCAACGCTGGAAAAACGGTTAAAGTAAAGATTTTAACGCAAAAAAAGTGCATTTCCAAAAGGAAATGCACTTTTTTCCTGACTATTTTTACTTCGTACCGAAAATCCGGTCGCCCGCGTCGCCAAGACCGGGGACAATGTAGGCGTGCTCGTTGAGCTTCTCATCAACGGCGGCAAGGAACATTTCCACGTCGGGGTGGGCTTCCTGAACGGCCTTGATGCCCTCGGGGCAGCCGATAATGTTCATCATGATGATGTTCCGGCAGCCGTGCTTTTTCAGAAAATCGATGGCCGCGACGGCGCTGCCGCCGGTTGCCAGCATGGGATCGACCACGTAAACCACCCGGTTGGAGATGTCCTCCGGCAGCTTGCAGTAGTATTCCACAGGCTTGTGGGTCTCAGGGTCGCGGTACAGGCCGATGTGACCGATTTTTGCGGAGGGGATCAGTTCCACCATGTTGTCCACCATGCCGAGGCCGGCGCGAAGGACGGGGACGATGGCCAGCTTCTTGCCGGACAGCATCCGGCACTTGGCAGTGGCGACGGGGGTCTGCACCTCTACCTCCCGGGTGGGCAGGTTGCGGGTGGCCTCATAGCACATCAGACCGGCAATTTCGCCGACCAGCTCGCGGAATTCCTTAACGGAGGTCTTCTTGTTGCGCAGAATGGCCAGCTTATGCTGGATCAGGGGATGATCGAGGACGTGTACGTTTGCCATGATATTTCTCCTTCTATTTACAGGGTTGAATGAATCGGCCCCGGATTTATGAATTTGCTGATTCCCGCTCGAGACGTTCCCGCTCCGCCTGACTTAAGCGCAGGTAGTTGGGGGTCAGAGCGGCGCCGTCGCCGGTCTCCCCGGCGGCTTGTTTTTGCGCGGCCAGAAGGGCGACCCCTGCGGCGCGCTGGTGCATCCGGTGTTCCGGAGGCATAATGAGGTTGGGGATATCCCCGGAAAGGGTCTTGTAAGTAAGGACGCTGCCGTCCCCCACCAGAAACACAGGTTCCGTCAGGTGTGCAAGTTCCTGCTTCAGCTGCGCCAAGGCAATGGCGCGGTCTTCGGTGATCCTTTTGAGACTGCCGTGGTTGACATAAAACAGCGCATTATACACCTGACTCCGCCGGGCGTCCATTACGGGACACACGTAACCCTGATATTCGCCCAGCGAAAGCGCCATGGCTTCCAGCGTGCTGACGCCGTAGCAGGGCACTTCCCTGCCCCATGCGAAACCCTTCGCGGCGGCGACGCCGATGCGCACGCCGGTAAAGGAGCCGGGGCCTGCGGCCACGGCCACCGCGTTTACGTCGTTAACTGTTTTGCCGCATTGATGCAGCAGATTTTCCGCCATGACCATCAGGGTCTGGCTGTGGGTCAGGCCGGTGTTCTGGTAGCTTTCCGCCAGAAGTTTTCCGTCCTCCAGCAGCGCCGCGGAGGCGGCTTTCGCGCTGGTTTCAAAGGCTAAGATCAGCAAGAAAATCCCCTCCCGAAATGGTGATCCGCCGGGTGCTCTCTCCCAGAACGTCGATGGTGACGCTGACCGCGCCCTCCATGGCCTCGGTCACATTCTCACTCCACTCCACGGCGCACACGCCGCCCCGGTCGAGATAGTCCTCCCAGCCGATGTCGAACAGATCGTCGGCGGAGGAAAGCCGGTACATATCAAAATGAAACAGGGGGAGCCGCCCGCCAAGATATTCGTTGACGATGGTGTAGGTCGGGCTGGTGACGGCTTCCGTGAAGCCAAGCCCACGGGCAAGTCCCCGGGTGAAGGCGGTCTTCCCCGCCCCAAGGTCGCCCCGGTAGGCAAGAACTGTCCCGGCGGGGATGATTCTGCCCACCGCCGCGCCGATTTTCTCCGTTTCCTCCGGGGAGTTTGTGATAAATTCCATGTGAATCTTCCTTATTGATGGGCGTTTTTCAGTTTCTCCGCCTGATCGGCGGTGGCGAGGGCGTTGATGATCTCGTCTAAGTCACCGTCCATGATCGCGTCAATGCGGTACAGGGTCAGCCCAACCCGATGGTCGGTGACACGGCCCTGCGGGAAATTATAGGTGCGAATGCGCTCGTTGCGCATTCCCGTTCCTACCTGACTGCGGCGCAGACCGGTGACTTCGCTGTCCAGACGCTCCTGCTCCATTTCGTAGAGCTTGCTGGCCAGCATCCGCATACATTTCTCCCGGTTCTGGATCTGGCTTCGTTCCTCCTGACAGGCGACCACGATGCCCGTAGGCTTGTGGATCAGCCGCACGGCGGAGGAGGTTTTATTGATGTGCTGACCGCCCGCACCGCTGGAACGGTAGACCTGCATTTCAATGTCGGCGGGGTTGATCTGCACGTCCACTTCCTCCATCTCCGGCAGAACCGCGACGGTTGCGGTGGAGGTGTGGACACGGCCGCCGGATTCCGTCTCGGGGACCCGCTGCACACGGTGAACGCCGGACTCATATTTGAGCCTTGAGTATGCGCCCCGGCCGCTGACGATGAAGTCAGCTTCCTTGACGCCCCCAAGCTCCGTTTCGTTCAGGTTCATCAGCTCAATGCTCCAGCCCATTTTCGCGGCGTACATGGAGTACATCCGCAGCAAACTGTGAGCAAACAGGGCGCTTTCCTCGCCGCCGACGCCGCCGCGGATCTCCATAATGACGTTCTTTTCGTCATTGGGGTCTTTGGGAAGGAGCAGAATCTGGATTTTTTCGGCAAGAGCTTCCTTCTGCGCCTTGGCGGCGGCGTAGGTTTCCTGACAAAGCTCCTTCATTTCCGGGTCCGCCATCAGCTCCTGAGCGTCCGCCATGTCCTGCTGCGCCTGATTGTAGGCGTGAAAGGCTTCCACAATGGGCTCCAGATCGTTTTTTTCCCGGAGCAGCTTCGCCGCCTTCTGGGGGTCGGCGTAAAAATCCGGCTGCTCGGACTTGGCGGAAAGCTCTTCGTATTTATTGCAGATGGCCTGTAGTTTATCCAGCATATAGCTACTCCATTAAATTTATAATATCGGCAATTCTGGCAGCCGGATACGCATTTTCGACTTTTTTCCAGACATACATCCACCTTGTGGGGGAATGTTATTGGGGACGGAACACATTGAGGACGCAGCTGGCGGTGTCCGTCAGGGACCTGGTTTCCCGCAGGCGCTGAGCGCCGTCTTTGCCAATGCGGAAAACGTGGGGCGTCATGGAAAGAAGATTTTCCACCTGCTCCCCTTCCACGGTGAAGGTGAACCGGATGGGGACGGATTTCACAAGGGTGAAGCCCGGCACGTCCGGGACGGTGTCCTTGGGCTTTTCGATAAGATGGTCGTAAATGATGGATTTCAGTCCAAGCAGATGGTCTTCCGCCGCCAGAACCTGAAAAAAGTATCCCTCCGGCCGCAGAACACGCCTGAATTCCTCCGGCATGGTCAGGGCAAACAGACTGGTGAGCAAACGGCAGGAGTGGTCGGCCACAGGAATGTGGGACGCGGTGGCGCAGAGCCACAGGCCGTTCTTGTATTTTCCGGCGGCACAGCGGACAGCCTCCCGGGAGATGTCCATTCCCGTGAGGCGCATTCCAAGCGCCCCGGCCAGCCGTGCGGAGTAATATCCTTCCCCGCAGCCTACGTCCAGAAGCTCGCCGGACGGCCTTATCTCATTTGAGTTAACCGTTAACTCTTTCGCAACAGCGATCAGGGCTTCGGCGATGGGGGCGTAGTACCCCGCTTCCAGAAAGGCGCGGCGGGAAAGCACCTGCTCGCGGGTGTCCCCCGGGTGCAGGGAGTGCTTCTGCTGAACGGTCAGCAGGTTCACATAGCCTTGCCGGGCAATGTCGAAACAGTGATGCCCGGAGCAGACGAGGGATTTGTCAAACGTATTCAGTTTGCTTCCGCAAATTGGGCAAATCAAATCCATTCCGCAACCCTCCACCCTATAGTATACCGCATTTTTGCCGCTACGTCAAATCAAAATTGCGGATATGGGGGCGTTGGGACGGAACATAAAAAATGACGGAGGTGGTATGATGCGGCGGTTTCTGGCGGTTCTTGCGGTGCTGAGTCTGCTCGTGATTCCCGTAGACGCGGCGGAAACGACAAAATATGTGGCGCTGACCTTTGACGACGGGCCCTCCGGGCGGTATACCCGCCGGCTTCTGGACGGACTGTGGGAGCGGGAGGTGAAGGCCACGTTTCTGCTGTGCGGCTACCGGATCAAGGATTACCCGGACATCACCCAGCGGATTTTCGACGAGGGTCACGAGATCGGCTACCACGGCTACACCCACAAAAACATGAAGGAAATGAGCCGCCGCACGGTGGCGTCCGAAATCATGGACACGCAGGCGCTGCTGCCCGAGGGGTGCGAGCCGGTGTTTCTCCGGCCGCCGGGAGGCTGCTGCAGCGATGCCGTTCGGCAGGTGGCCGAGGCGCGGCAGCTGGCAATCCTCAGCTGGTCGGTAGACCCCCGGGACTGGGCGACCTCCGACACGGCGGCGGTGGAGCGGGCTGTGCTGAAAAACGTGAAGGACGGGGATATTGTCCTGCTCCACGATATGACGGTCAGCTCGGTGCAGGCGGCGCTGGACATTGTGGACGTGCTGAAAGATCAGGGCTACGAAATTGTCACGGTTTCGGAGCTGGTGAAGCTCCGGGGTGTGAACCTGAAGCCGGGAAAGATCTATACCAGTTTTCCGGTGGTGCTGAAATAAAAAATTAGCAGCCATTCCAGAACGGAATGGCTGCATTCGTGTGAATTACGACGCCTGATTTTCAAAGGCGTTGACTTCGCTGGCGGCTTCCATGGCAAAGTAAGCGCGGAGGATATCCTCAGCCACGGCGGCGAGGGTCGCACCGTGGGCGGCCTTTTCGCCGTAGACGGCTACGGCGATCTCCGGGTCTTCCATGGGGGCGAAGCAGATGAACGCGCCATGGTCAGAGCCGCCGGAGGAGTGCTGAGCAGTACCGGTCTTGCCGCACACCGCGACGGGGAAGGTGTCCAGATCCTTGGGGCCGCCGAAGTGGGAACGGGCGGTACCCTCGCCTCCCGCGATGACCAGACGCATACCCTCAATATAGGTATTGTAGGTGGTGGAGGCAATTTCCATCTGGCTCATGATCTCGGGGGAATTTTCCTTGATGAGACTGCTGTAATCGGAGGCGACCACGCGGCTTAAGAAGGTGGCCTTCATCCGGGTGCCCTTGTTGGCCAGAGTGGAAGCGTAAACGCACAGCTGCAAGGGGCTGAACCGGTTTTCGGCCTGTCCGATGGCGGCCAGAACACGGTCGCCTGCGGTGATCTGGGAGTTGACGCCGGTCTCGCCGTAAGCGGCCTTCTTACTGGCCTCATCGGTGACCCAGCCGACCTTTTCCGTCAGCTCAATGCCGGTAGGAACGCCCAGACCCAGACCATTGGCGGTTTCGTTCAGCATCTCGATGGTCATACGGCTGCCCAACTCATAGAAGAAGTAGTTACACGACACCTCCAGCGCCCGCTGAGCGGTCAGCTCGCCGTGGGTAACGCCGGGGTTGGATGTCCAGATCAGGCATGTGGGAGAGAAGCCCGGGTACTTGGTGAAGACACCCTGATCCCGGATGATCTCGCCGGGGAGGTACAGGTATCTGCCGAAGAACTCACTCTTCGGGTTTGTACTACGGTGCTCCATAGCGGCAATCAGGGTACACATCTTGAAGGTGGAGCCGGGGGCGTAGTTGGCGCCGAAGGCGCGGTTGAAGAAAGGCTTCAAGGGGTCGGCCTCGATCTCGGCCCAGTCCTGATTCATGGTGGCGAGGTTATAGGTGGGATAGCTGGCGCAGGCCAGAATCTCGCCGGTCTTGACCTTCATGACGATGACCGCCGCGCCCTCCGCGTCCAGGCCGTTACTCTCATCCTTGGAGGTGTTCTTCTCCGGGTCGGTCAGCTCCTTCATGATGTTGGCAAGAGAGTCCTCGGCAATGCCCTGAAGCTCCAGATCAATGGTGGTCTCCACGTTGTTTCCGGCGATGGGGGTGTAGACCTCGCCGGTTTTCTGATTCACGCGCCAGAACTGCTCGACGATGGTGCCGTCCTTGGAAACCACGTCCACGCGCTGGCCGTCGATGCCGTGGAGGTATTCCTCAAAAGCTTCCTCAAAGCCGGACTGGCCGATGTAGGCGTCCATGGAGTAGCCTTCCTTCTGGTACTTCTCCCAGTCGGCGGCGTCCATGCCGCCCATGTAGCCTAAGATGTGGGCAGCGTACTTGGTATGATATTCCCGGACGGTGGAGGATTCCACCATCAGGCCGGGGGTGTTCAGCTCCAGAATGGCGGACAGATTCTCATCGGAGATGTCCTGAATAAAGGTGTAGGTAGGCAGCTTGGAAATACCCCGAAGATCAAATTCGTAGCGCATACCGATGACGGCGCGGGCGTCCTCGTCCGACCAGCCTTCGGGAATCTTATAGCGTTCCCGCAGCTTTTCAATGAGCAGCGGCGCGGTGATGTCCGAGTCCAGCGACCGGTCAACCATGAAGCTCTGGAAGTGGTTCTGCCAGGAGGTGGCAAAATCGTTCAGGGTGTACTCAAAGGGGCGGGTCTTGCTCACGGGGAAATGGTCGTTGTAGCTCAGGTTCAGATCCCGGCACTTGTGTACGAGCGCGTACAGCGCTTCGTTGGTCTGGCCGTAGGACTCGATAACGTAGTGGTTGAACACCAGATCATAACTAGCGCGGTTGCCAACCAGAACGTTGCCGTTCCGGTCGAGGATATCGCCGCGGGCGGCACGGACGGTGGTAACGGTGGTGTATTTCGCGATGTTGTCGGTGTTGCCGTTGGTCTTGATGATCTGAAGATCAAAGAGCTTAAAGGCGAACAGCGCCAGAATCGTAATAAACAGAATTAAAAGCAGGATAGCGCGAAATCGGCTTATTCTTTCCATGTGGTTCCTCCAATAAGGCCAATTTTATTGATAAGCGGGTACAGCAGGACCATAACGCCGAAGCTGTAGCCGGCGGTGATCAGGAAGGAGAACACCCGGTCCCACCGTGTCAGCCCAAGGCCGATGCCCACGACGAACAGACCCATCTCGTAAATTGTCAGCGCGATACCGGCGCAGATGACGATGGAAGCTTTCGTGCGCCGCAGGTAGGCCTGCCGCAGCAGCGTGGCGACGATGCCGACGGCGCACAGAAGCCCAACGCAGTAAGGCCCCGGCGCGGAGCCGGAAAAATAGTAAATGGTGGACGCAAACAGGACAAACAGGCTCCCCACATCCACGCCCTCGATGACCGTGATCAGCAGGATATACACGGCCGGCAAATCGGCGGTTGCGCCGAAAATGCTGACCCGGCCCATGATGACGTCCTGAATGGTCAGAAGCAGGATCCCCGTGAGCACGTACAGCGTCCATTTCAGGATCCGCTGCTTTTGCAGCTGGGTCAGATGGAACAGCTGGGAGAGGCTCCATTGCCGGGGGTCGGGCTTGAATTCCGATTGCTTTGACAGCTTTTTTCTTGCCATGGCGTGTCCTCAGCCCACGGGGGTGGTCGCCTGGGTGGCGGCGGCGGTTTCGGAAGGGGCGGTTTCGGAAGGGGCGGTGGCGGTTTCGGAGTCCGTGGCGGTGACGGGGGTGATTGCGACCTCGGTGGTGTACTGGGTGATGATGAAGACCTGCTCCAAAGAGTTAATGTCCGCGGCGGGGTCAAGAAGGGCGAACTTGGCAACGCCCGTTTCCTCATAGCCTGCGTCCACCACGGAGCCGATGATCAGACCCCGGGGATACACCGTGGAACCGGAGGTCACCACCTGGTCTTTGTTGCGGATGATGGATTCGGAGGGCAGGTAGTTCATCTGAAGCAGGGTATCGTTGCCGCTGACGTAGCCGCCCTTGACCATGCCGTTATAGCCGGAGGTGGAAATGGTGCCGGAAATTTCCAGGGTGGAGTCCAGAACGGTCTTGACGACGGCGTAGTTCACGCCCACCTCCGTCACCAGACCCACCACTTCGCCGTTGGCGGTGATGGCGCACAGGTTCTCCCGGATGCCCGCATTGGTGCCGCGGTTGATGGTGAAGGTACTCTCCCAATCGGAAGAGCTCCAGCCGATGATATAGGCGTCCACCAGCTTGTAGTCCTCGTTGGTGGCCTTCAGCTCCAGAAGCCTGCGCAGACGCTCGTTTTCACGGGAAACGGAGTCGGCCTGACGGGCGACGTCCTCCATCTGGGCAATGCGTTCCTCCAGCACCTTGTTTTCCGCGTCCAGAGCCTCGTAGCGGAACATATAGCTGTAGTATTTTTCCGCCGTGTTGGTCAGGGTGGTGCCTGCGGTGCGGAAGGGGGCGAGAACGCCCTGCACGATCACGCTGGGAAGACTCTGGTTGGAAATGCCGCTGTAGATGGCCAGCGCCGCCGTCAGCAGCGCGGCGATCACCAGAATGATCTTCACCTTGGTACTGAATAGATTTCTCATAAGGTATCCTCCATCACTTCCGGCGCTGTGCGGCAAAGGGCCTCATACAGCCGGCACACGGGAAGTCCCATTACATTATAATAGTCGCCCTCCAGCTTTTCGCAGAACAGCGCCGCGCCGCCCTGGATGCCGTAAGAGCCGGCCTTGTCCATGGGCTCGCCGCTTTGGACGTATTTCAGAATCTCCTTGTCGCTGAGGGGGCGGAAATGCAGGCTCGTCACCTCGGTGAAGGTCTCGACCCTGTCCCCGCACAGAACGGTGCAGCCGGTCATCACCTGATGATCCCGCCCGGAGAGAAGCCGGAGCATAGATGCCGCTTCCGCCTCACTGTGGGGCTTGCCCAGCACCTTTCCCTGACAGACCACGATGGTGTCCGCGGCGATGACGATGTCGCCCTCTTCCCGGCGGACGGCCAGCGCCTTTGACCGGCTGACCCGGGCGACCTCGTCAAAGGGCGGCTTTCCGGGGTCCATGGTTTCGTCGATGTCCGCCGCCCGGACGGTGAAGGGAATCCCAAAGAGGGACAGTAGCGCCTTTCGCCGCGGCGAGGCGGAAGCGAGAATGAGCTGCATAAGGTTCTCCTTTCGATGCGGAGGGATTTTATTCCACACCCCGTAAGTACAGTCCCCGGGTACACGCGCCGGGGTCGAGGGGTTCGGGGTTCATGTAATCGTTCAGCACGCGGTCAACTTCCTTGGAATTTTCCGTGGTGAAGTACAGCCGCGTCGCCCATAAGCCCAGCTTGGCAAGATCGTCCTGCCGGTCGAGCCAGCTCAGCTTCTTGCCGTTGAGCAGTACGCTGCGGCAGCTGTCGCCGTCCCGGATGACCGGGAACTCCGCGCCGGTCTTGTCGATCAGGCGGGTGGCTTTCAGATGGCAGGTGCATTCGTTGGTCTTGTTGTGGATGAGGCAGTGCTCCGTCACCATCAGGGGCAGCCGCCCGTAGGCGATCAGCTCGGCGTTCACCGCCTTGCTCATGTCCCGGATCTGGGGCAGGGTCATTTCAAAGCTCACCGTGGCGGAAGCCATTTCCAGAGAACGCATGACGTTCATGGAGGCGGAGTTGAAGATATTCAGGCCGAAATCCCCGTGAACCCGCATTCCCGCCTCCCGCACGGGGGCGATCAGGCCGAGATTGCCCACCAGCGCGTCCCGTACACCGGCGGCGCGGAGGACTTCCAGGCTCTTTTTGATCCGGGGCAGCTCCCCGTCGTGGACGATTCTGGGCAGCACCGCCGCCACTCGTCCCCGCTGCACCAGCCGGGCGCAAAGCTCCCCGTCGGCGAGCAAGATGTGGATGGGAACGTACAGCAGTGTGGTTTCCAGATCCAAAAGCATGGGGGTCAGCTGCTCCCGGGAGGTGACCTGAATGGTCAGACCGGGCAGACCCGAGGGGCCTTTGTATTCCGGAACAGGCTTGGGCTTGCGCAGCACCTGTTCCTCCCGCCGGGCGCGGATGGCGGTGAGCTGGTTCAGCACGTCCCGGCGCATGGCGTTGATGGCGGAAGCGGAGATAATGAGACCGGGATCGACCCGGGTGCGCACCTCCACGCACCGGTAGGGCGTACCGCCGGTTTTGGAGACCCGCTGGGCGAGCATCGCCCCGGTGAGGGAGATGTTCTGGGCGCGTTCCGGCACGGGGCCGTCGGAGCGGCATGTCCGACCCTCCGGGTCGGTGGCGATGACGCAGCTGCCGTCCACGGTGACCATGGCCTGAAAGCGGATATCCACAAGGGGGGTCTCCCCTGCCTCATAGGATTGCCGGGCGGCCTGAAGCCATTTGCCGTCGTCGTCATTCTCCTGCCGCACGCCGAACATTTTGGTATCCACCCTACTTGTATAGTAGCCGTCGGTGAAACCCTGACGGTTGAAGGCGGCGTACAGGGCGTCCATCATGGGCTTGGTGACGGTCATCTCGTCCAGCGCCTTGCGGTAGACGGCGGTGACGGTGGCCACGTATTCCGCCCGCTTCATCCGGCCTTCCAGCTTCAAAGAGACCACGCCCATTTCCTGCAATTCCCGCAGATAGGGAATCAGGCAGTTGTCCTTCAGACTCAGGGGGTATTTTTCCTGCCAGTGGGTGTAGCCGTAGCTCTGGCGGCAGGGCTGGGCGCAGCGGCCCCGGTTGCCGGAGCGGCCGCCGATCATGGCGGACATATAGCACTGGCCGGAATAGCACATGCACAGCGCGCCATGGACGAAGACTTCAATTTCAATGGGAGAGTTGGCGCAGATGTAGCGGATTTCCTCCCGGCTCAGCTCCCGGCTGAGGACGACCCGCTTGATACCCATGGCGGCGCACAGCAGCACGCCGGGCAGAGAATGGACGGTCATCTGGGTGCTTCCGTGGATGGGAACGCCGGGGGCGATCTGACGGCACAGCTGCACCACGCCCAAGTCCTGCACGATAAAGGCATCAATATTATTCTGCGCGGCATAGCGGATCAGCTCCGCCGCCTCGGTCATCTCCCGGTCGGAGACGAGGGTGTTGAGGGTCAGGTGCACCTGCACGCCCCGGACATGGCAGTATTTAATGGCATCCACCAGCGTCTGGGGAGTAAAGTTTTTCGCGCTTTGCCGCGCGTTGAACGCGCCGCAGCCGAGGTAGACGGCGTCAGCGCCGTTCTGAACGGCCGCGCGCAGAGCCTCCATTGACCCGGCGGGCGCCAATAATTCCAGCATAAGCTCTCTCTCCAAAATTCGGTTTCGGGGCAGACCCCCGCACAATAATATATTGTACAGTATAGCACAAAGAAACGAAAAGTTCCACCCCCGAAGGGAGAATTCAAGAAAAATTCAAGGGAACTTCATATTCAGAAGGCGATTCCCGGGGTAAACGCAAGGAAGATTTTCCAGATTCGCCCCAATTCCCCAAAATGTTCAAGAATAATTCAAAAACAACCTATTGACATTTCTGGCACTCTGCGGTATAGTGTGCTTAGCACTCAGAGAGATGGAGTGCTAAAGATAAAGTGAGAAGGAGGGATACGATGGAACTGACAGAGCGGAAAAAGAAGGTTCTGCGGTCGGTGGTGGATTTGTATATCCGCACGGCGGAACCGGTGGGCTCCAAGGCCATTACCGAGCTGCCGGACATGAAGTATTCCTCCGCGACCATCCGCAACGAAATGGCGGAGCTGACCGCCATGGGTTATCTGGAGCAGCCCCACACCAGCGCGGGCCGCATCCCCTCCGCCGCCGGTTACCGGCTGTACGTTGACGAGCTGATGATGGATTACCGCTTGTCCATTGACGAAACGAAGTCTATCAGCAGCGCCATCGAGGAAAAGATGCAGCGGGTGGATAAAATGGTGGAAAAGGTGGCAAAGCTGGTATCTCAGGCCACCGATCTTCCCGCCATCTCCGCCGCGTCCCGACAGGGCAGCGCCTGCGTCAAGCGGTTCGACCTGATCCTGGCCGGACAGGGAAGCTTCATTCTGGTGCTGATGCTGGGCGGCGAGCAGGTGGTAAACAAGCTCATCAAGCTGCCGGTAAACGTCAGCGAAACGGATCTGAAGCTCCTGAGCGCGGTGCTGAACGCCAGCATGACGGACATTCCCCTTGAGGACTTCACCGCCGAGCTGATGGAAAAGGTCATGCGTTCGGCGGGCGCGGCGGCAAGTCTGGTGCCGGTGATCCTGGATTTCACCCAGGAGACGCTGAAAAACAGCGACTCCACCAGAGTGGCCGTCACCGGTCAGGCAAGACTGTTGAGTTTGCCGGAATACCGGGACGTGGACAAAGCCCAGCGGGTAATGGATTCCATCGACGAAGAGGCGCTGGCAAACCTTCCCGCCGTCATGGAGGGCGCCAACGGTACGAAAGTGCTGGTAGGCCCCGAAAACGTGGCGGATGAACTGAAGGACACCTCCGTTGTGATGACCAAGTTTGACATCGGCGACGGAATGCAGGGCATGATCGGCGTGGTCGGCCCCACCCGGATGGATTACGCAAAGGTAACGGCGCGCCTGAGCTACTTCGCAGAGAGCCTGAGCAAGATGTTCGGCAAGCCCGAGCAGCCCCAGCAGCCAAAGCTGCCGGAGCCGCCGAAGGAAGGATAGAATCAAACAGGCAGGGCTGGGGAAAATCCCCGGAACCACAAAAAGCGGAGATTTTCCCCCACCCTGCAAATTGACAGGAGGTCACAGACGTGGCAAAGAAGGAAAAAGAAGAAGTAAAGAAGCAGACCCCGGAGGAAACACCTCAGGAACCTGTGGAGGAAACCCCGAAGGAGAAGACTCCCGAGGAACCGAAGCAGAAGGAGATTAGCCCCTGGGAGGAAAAATACAATTCCGAGCATGACGCCCGGCTGCGTCTGGCAGCGGAATATGACAATTTCCGCAAGCGCACCACGAAGGAAAAGGAGCAGTCCTACGGCAACGGCAAGGCCGACGCCGTAACGAAGATGCTTCCCATCTACGACAATCTGGAGCGCGCGCTGAACCAGCCCACGGAAGACGCCGCCTACAAAAAGGGCGTGGAGCTGACCATGACGGAGCTGCTGAAGATCTTGAATGGTCTGGGCGTGGAGGTTTTCGGCGAGGTGGGTGACACCTTCGACCCGAATCTGCACAACGCCGTGATGCATCTGGACAGCGAGGAGCATGACGAAAACGTCATCACCCAGGTGTTCCAGAAGGGCTTCAAAATGGGCGATAAGATCGTCCGGTTCGCCATGGTGCAGGTGGCAAACTAAAAACGTAAACAATTTAGCTTTAATATATTAGGAGGAAAACATTATGTCTAAGATTATCGGTATCGACCTTGGTACTACCAATTCCTGTGTTGCTGTTCTGGAAGGCGGCGAGCCTGTTGTTATCGCCAACGCCGAAGGCAACCGTACTACCCCCTCTGTTGTTGCATTTTCCAAGACCGGCGAGCGTATGGTCGGTCAGGTGGCAAAGCGTCAGGCCGTGACCAACGCTGACCGCACCGTGTCTTCCATCAAGCGTCACATGGGTGAAAATTATCACGTCACCATCGACGGCAAGGGCTACACCCCTCAGGAGATCAGCGCCATGATCCTGCAGAAGCTGAAGGCGGACGCCGAGGCTTATCTGGGTCAGCCGGTTACCGAAGCCGTCATCACCGTCCCCGCTTACTTCTCCGACGCACAGCGTCAGGCGACGAAGGACGCCGGTAAGATCGCGGGTCTTGACGTGAAGCGTATCATCAACGAGCCTACCGCAGCCGCTCTGGCTTACGGCCTCGACAAGGAATCCGAGCAGAAGATCATGGTTTATGACCTTGGCGGCGGCACCTTCGATGTGTCCATTCTGGACATCGGCGACGGCGTCATCGAGGTTCTGGCCACTGCCGGCGACACCCATCTGGGCGGCGACGACTTCGACCAGAGAATCATGGACTATCTGGTTGCCGAATTCAAGAAGGCTGAGGGCATCGATCTGTCGAAGGACAAGGTCGCTATGCAGCGCCTGAAGGAAGCTGCCGAGAAGGCCAAGATTGAGCTGTCCGGCGTGACTTCCACCAACATCAACCTGCCTTATATCACCGCCGACGCCACCGGCCCCAAGCATCTGGACGTGACCCTCACCCGGGCAAAGTTCAACGAGCTGACCGCCGATCTGGTGGAGCGCACCATGAAGCCCGTCCGTCAGGCCATGTCCGACGCGGGTCTGAGCGCTTCCGACATTCAGAAGGTGCTGCTGGTTGGCGGCTCCACCCGTATCCCCGCCGTGCAGGATGCCGTTAAGACCATCACCGGTAAGGAAGGCTTCAAGGGCATCAACCCCGACGAGTGCGTGGCCGTTGGCGCTGCCATTCAGGGCGGCGTGCTCACCGGCGACGTGCAGGATATCCTGCTGCTGGATGTCACTCCTCTGTCTCTGGGCATTGAGACCATGGGCGGCGTGTTCACCCGTCTGATCGACCGGAACACCACCATCCCCACCCACAAGAGCCAGATCTTCTCCACCGCTGCGGACGGCCAGACCTCCGTTGAGGTTCACGTCCTGCAGGGCGAGCGGGAAATGGCTGCCTACAATAAGACGCTGGGTCGCTTCCAGCTCACCGGCATTGCTCCCGCACCCCGGGGCGTGCCTCAGATCGAGGTTTCCTTCGACATCGACGCCAACGGCATCGTGAAGGTTTCCGCCAAGGATCTGGGCACCGGCAAGGAGCAGAACATCTCCATCACCGCTTCTACCAACCTGAGCAAGGAAGACATCGACAAGGCCGTTCACGAGGCTGAGCAGTACGCCGCCGAGGATAAGGCCCGCAAGGACGAAGTGGATACCCACAACGCCGCCGACCAGACCGTCTACCAGACCGAGAAGACCCTGAACGAGCTGGGCGACAAGATCGACGCTTCCGAGAAGGCTTCCATCCAGTCCGCTGTTGACCACCTGAAGGAAGTCAACAAGGGCACCGACATCGAGGCCATCAAGAAGGCTACCGAAGAAGTCCAGCAGGCGTTCTACAAGGTTTCCGAGAAGCTGTATCAGCAGGCGAACCCTCAGGGCGGCGCACAGCCCGGCGGGAACACCCAGAAGCCCGGCGACGACGGTGTCGTTGACGCCGACTACGAGAGCGTTGACTAAATCCGAATGCCTAAGGGGCGGCAAACGCCGCCCCTTCTCGGCGTATTTTCCTGAGTTGGCAGTTGAAAGTTGACAGCAGCAAAGGTTGCTGCATTTTATACGAGTTTTTAATAAAACGCTGAAAAGCGTTTTATTAGGCCGCAGGATTGCGGCCAGCGGCCACTGCCGCTAAAAACGAAGTCAATACATTTCTTACCGCCGCCCAGGCGGTCTGCCGTGGAACGGCAGAATAAAATGATGAAATCATTTTATTAAGAAATAGTATTATCCATGGCTGTCAGCTGTCCACTGTCAACTGTGGAAGCTCTGAGTGAGAGATTCCAGATAATGAGGTGAATTGAGTATGGCAGATGCAAAAAGAGATTACTATGAGGTGCTGGGCGTCAGCAAGGACGCCAGCGCCGACGACATAAAGAAGGCCTACCGCAAGGCCGCCATGAAGTACCACCCCGACCGTAACCCCGGCGACAAGACTGCCGAGGAAAAATTCAAGGAGGCCGGGGAAGCCTACGAAGTCCTGTCCGACGCTGACAAGCGCGCGCGGTACGACCAGTATGGTTTTGCCGGAGTTGACCCCAACTTTGGCGCGGGCGGCGCTGGCTACGGCGGCGCAGGCTTTGGCGGCTCCGGTTTCGGCGGATTTGACGGCTTCGGCGACCTGGGAGACATTTTCGGCGAGTTCTTCGGCGGCGGCCGCAGCCGCGGCTCCCAGCAGAACGCGTCCCGCCGGGGCGAAAACGTCATGGCGCGGCTGGAGCTGACCTTCGAGGAAGCGGCCTTCGGCTGCGAAAAAGAGGTTGCTGCCCAGCGGATTGAGAACTGCCCCAACTGTAAGGGTACGGGCAGCGCCGACGGCGTGATCGAGACGTGCAGCCAGTGCCACGGCACCGGTCAGGTGCGTTCCGTGCAGAACTTCATGGGCATGCAGATGCAGTCCACCACCGCCTGCCCCACCTGCGGCGGCCGGGGCAAGGTCATCAAGAATCCCTGCACCACCTGCCGCGGCAAGGGAAAGGTGCGCAAGACCAACCGGGTCAAGGTGAAGATCCCTGCAGGCGTGGATGCCGGACAGAGCGTCCGTGTCCGGGGCGAAGGCTGCGTGGGCGTTGGCGGCGGCCCGAACGGCGACCTGCTGGTGGAAATTTCCATCCGGCGGCACCCGATCTTTACCCGGAACGGGACGGACGTGTTGTGCGAAGTCCCCATCACCTTCACGCAGGCTGCGCTGGGCGCGACCATTCAGGTGCCCACGCTGGACGGCAAGGTGGATTATGAGATTCCCGAAGGCACCCAGACCGGTCGGGAATTCATCCTGCGGGAGAAGGGCATTCCCGAGGTGGGCAACACCCGCCGCCGGGGCAACGAGCGCTTCACGGTGGTGGTAGAGACTCCCACCAGACTGACGAAGGAGCAGAAAGACCTCCTGCGCCAGTTGGACGGAAGCGTGGATCAGTCCCCCAAAAGGAAGAAATTTCTCAACAATCTGAAAGACTTCTTTGGATAAGCCTAAAAAAGGCAGGACAGCCACTTGCGGCTGTCCTGCCTTTTGTGTATAATGGGAGAAAGATTTTCCAAAAAGGAGGCTTCCGCCATGAAACGTGAGGACTACATCAGCTGGGACGAATATTTTATGGGCATCGCCATGCTTGCGGCGAAGCGCAGCAAGGACCCCAACACGCAGGTCGGCGCATGCATCGTCTCGCAGGACAACATCATCATCTCCACCGGCTATAACGGTATGCCCAAGGGCTGTTCCGACGACGAGTACCCATGGGAGCGGGACGGCGAGCAGACCAAGTACCCCTACGTCGTCCACGCGGAGCTGAACGCCGTGCTCAACGCCAACGGGCGGGACCTGCGGGGCAGCAAGCTGTATGTGGCGCTGTTTCCCTGCAACGAGTGCGCCAAGGCCATCATCCAGAGCGGTGTAAAGGAGGTCTACTACCTCTCGGACAAATACGCGGACACTCTGGCGACCATGGCGTCCAAGCGGATGATGGATTCCGCCGGTGTCCGGTATATCCAGATGCGCACCGAGATCAAGTCCATCACGCTGGACTTTACCCCGGAGGAAGAGATGCTGTAGGGGGAGAACGGGATGCTGCGACACATTTTGTTTGCGATCAATCTGCTCCGGGCGGTTCCCGCGTACTGCGCCGTGTGCCTTTCCGGGGCGAAGAAGCTGATCTGCGCGGAAACGGAAGGCTATATGTGGTTTCTGGAAACCTATGACGGCGACCGTTTTTTCCTGCGCTTTGCATGGCTCATGTGGCGCTATGACTGTTATCGGAGCCATGTGGTTTTCCGGTGCAGTCAGGCTTCCGCCATGTGCAGCTATCTCATAAGGCTGCTTTATCCGCCCAAGAAGGACATGGAGGTGCTGGGGGAGATTGGCGAGGGACTGGTGATCTACCACGGCCACGGAACGGTGATCGCACCTTACAGCATCGGAAAGAACTTTTCCGTCTATCAGGGCGTCACCATCGGACGAAACGCGAAGCCGGGGCGGGAGATCAATAACCCCATCATTGGCGACAACGTGACGGTCTTCACCAACGCGGTGGTCGCCGGGGGCATTACCATCGGGGACAACGTCACCATCGGCGCGGGTGCCGTGGTGATGAAGGACGTTCCCGCCAACAGCATCGTCATGGGAAATCCCTGCGTCATCCGGGAAAAGCAGCCATCTGGTGTTTGAGAATACAGATACATACGAAACATCCGGCTGTCACACGACAGCCGGATGTCTACGTGTCATACTGAACTTCAATTAAAATCTTTAAAAAAGATTTTAATGGCCCGAAGGGCATGAAGTTCATATGAGACTTGTTTTGTGATTTCTTTCCTTATAA
>ENA-OZGD01000018-OZGD01000018.1-human-gut-metagenome-genome-assembly--contig:-NODE-18-length-86646-cov-11.520377_pt1 | contig 86646 bp, 81 predicted proteins | sample MGYA00244653_ERZ653652 | MGnify/ENA primary metagenome ERZ653652 (study PRJEB26926, sample SAMN06164983) | human gut metagenome | biome: ENVO:00009003; feature: ENVO:2100002; material: ENVO:00002003... | reverse complement strand
CCTCTCCGTCAATGCTTCGCATTGCCACCTCCCCTAATAGGGGAGGCCTTGGCAGCCGGATGAAGCTTGCTGGATACGCCAGAGGCTCCCCTACTAGGGGAGCTGGCGGGCGCAAGCCCGACTGAGAGGTTTTATTAGAATGTTAGGAGTACTATTATGAAACGCAAACTTCCCGCACTTCTCTGTGCACTGGCCCTCATCCTCAGCCTTGCGGGCTGCGTCATCTCCACCCCGGACACGGTGGGCACCATCGGCGATGTGGAGATCACCTCCGGCCTGTATCTGCTGGCCCAGTACAACGCCTACCAGTCCGCCGCGAACCTCGCCTCCTCCGATCAGGACGCCGCCAACGTCAAGAGCTTTTTGAAGGAGATCATCACCACCGATCCCGACAGCGGCGAGACCGCCACCGTCAGCGACTACGTCGCCGACCAGACCCAGAAGAATCTGGATCTGTACGCCGCCGTGGAGTCCCGCTTCGACGAACTGGGCGGCCAGCTCACCGAGGCCGAGGAGTCTCAGGCCGACAGCTACGCTTCGCAGCTGATGGACCAGTACGCCGACACCTACAAGGCCAACGGCATCGGTCTGGAGACCCTCAAGCGCTTCGAGCGCATCCTGCTCAAGAGCAATGACCTACTGGAGCTCGTGTACGGCCAGAACGGCGAGACCCCCGTCTCCGACGCCGACCTGACCAGCCACCTCGAAACCAGCATGTACGAGCTGGCTTACTACACCGTCCCCCTCTACAACACCAGCACCTACGCCTTCGCCGACGATGACCAGAAAGCCGAGATGCTCTCGCTGGCACAGGCCGCCGTGGACAGCTACAATGCCACTGCCCCGGACGATGCCGCCGCCCAGTTCGCCGCCTTCAACGCCGCCGCGTCCAACGCGCTGAGCGGCATCTACGCCGTGCTGGATTCCACCGTCCCCGCTGACAGCACCACCTCCCTGCAGACCGAACTGCTGGGCAACAGCACCCTCGACTCCACCTTCACCACCGAGGGCTCTGCCGACGCCATCCGTGCCCTGCACTGCGGCGACGCCGTGGCCGTGCAGTATTCGTCCCTCTCCCTCATCATGGCGGTCCGCCTCGACCCGCTGGACGGCTCTTCGCTGGACGCCGTCCGCTCGCAGGTGCTGAGTGACCTGAAGAGCGACGAGCTGGCCGACGCCCTCGCCGACTACGGCGCTTCCATGGAGCATCACCTTGATGCTCCCGCGATGAACAAACTCCCCGCTTCCAAGATCGAACCGGCAAGCTCGTCCAATCGCTAAGATCACCCCAATATCTTCTACAGCCCCCTCGGAACACCTTTTTGTTCCGAGGGGGCTTTTTTCGCAAAAATCGCAGCGTCCTTATTTTTTCTCTTCATGACTTGACCCCTCCCCATCAATATTGTATACTAAATCGCAAGAATTTGACTTTTTTATACAATTTTAACGGGTAGGACGTAGGACATTCATGAAACAAAATCATCATTATACATTTGAAACAAAAGCCGTTCTGTATAGCGGTCTTCTCACATTCGCTCTCCTCTGCATTCTGTTTGCAGTGGGCGGCCTTGCCCCCTTCGGCTCAAAATCATTGGCCGTTATGGATGCAGACATTCAGTATTTGGACTTCTTCTCCTATTTCAAGGATGTCCTTTCCGGGAAAAACACGATCGGCTATACGTTTGGAAAAACTTTGGGCGGCTCCAACATTGCTGTTTTCAGCTATTACCTAAGTTCTCCCTTTAATCTTCTGCTGTTCTTTTTCAGCAACCAGCAACTGCACACTTTTTTCGATCTTGTGGTTGCGTTGAAGCTCACACTTGCTTCTGTGGCTTTTGCCTATTTCAGCGTACACCGTTTCAACCGTTCTTCCGATGAAAATCTATGCCTCTATGTCCTGATCTCCACTGCATACGGCCTGTGCCAGTACAATTTTGCTCAGGCCAGTAATATTATGTGGCTCGACGGCGTTTATATGCTGCCTTTTATCCTGCTTCAGGTCTATTATATCGTCCGCGGCAAAAAGTCTTGGACGCTTTCCTTTTTAGTCGGAACCGCCATTCTTTTCAACTGGTATTCTGCCGGAATCGACTGCCTCTTCAGCGGCTTCTGGTTTTTGTTTGAGTGTGGATTGTTGTTCATCGAAAAGCATCCCCAGTTCAAACAGCTTGTAAGACTCGCTCTGCGCTATGTTGCCGCCATGATTCTGGGCGTTCTGCTCAGCGCCGCTTTATTCTTCCCGACGATCGGCGCCCTTCGGAAAAGCACGCGCGGCTCCCTGCACTTGGGGCGTTTAGAATTCCTTGGTAATTTTTCAACTGCATTTCAGAACTACACTTACGGTTCGGTCAGTAAACTGGGCAGTGTTGCCTTATTCTGTGGAAGTCTTGTCATCATCCTTGTTATCTTCATTTTCTTTAACAAAAACATCTCCGTTCCCAAACGCATTTGGCTGGGTGCATTGTTTGCCGGTTCTCTCTTGATTTTTTACTGGAAGCCCTTTTATCGAGCATTTTCGCTGTTTCAATGGGTCAGCAGCTACGACTACCGTTATTCCTATGTGACGATCTTTGCACTGCTGTTCTTAGCCTTGCACGGGAGCCGCGCCATTACGAAAGCCATGCTTCCCCGCATCGCTCTCATAGCAGTCCTCTATTCGCTATGTCTGGTCACATTATTCCATCTGCATCCGGTCAACACACGCGCAAATGTTTATGGAACCGCTCTTTTTATTCTGCTGACGTCCGGACTTTATATTCTGCTCAAACTCGCTTCTGTGCAGGGGGCTGCCATTCCTCGCCGAATCTTCGCGGCCGCTCTTGTTCTTGCATTTTCACTGGATCTCTCCATCAATGCAAAGCTTCTCATTCCCATCTATTCCTCTGACAATGTCGCGTCTTACCAGTCCTACCGAACCAATCAGGAAGCCTTGATTTCCTCTATTAAAAACTCCGATCCCTCGTTCTACCGTATTTCACAAACCACAACGCGCAGTTTCGGCGGCAGTCACCTGACCGCTTATTATAACGAAGCTCTCGCATACAATTACGCTTCTATCAGCGGTTATACTTCTTCTCCTGACGATAATCAACGAGCATTTCTTGACCGCCTCGGCTACCCAATGTGCGGCGAGAACATGTGCATCACGAACACATCGATTCTGGGTGCGGATTCTCTTCTTGGCGTCAAATACATCCTTTCTCCCTACCCCATTCAAGGTTTGGAAGAAATCAGCACCGCCTCTGACAACGGAAAAGTGATTTATCAAAATCCCTACGCGCTTCCGACGGCGTTTGTCTATCATTCTGAGCAGGGTTCCCTTTCTGACTCTTCTCAAAACCCGTTTGAATTTCAAAATGCACTGTATAAGCAGTTGTTTGATCTGCCGGACGATGTTTATACTCCCTTGGCCTTCACATACGACATTGACGGCAATTCTTTGAACATTCACTTGTCCGTCCCTTCCGGCTCGAATTATACCGTTTATGGAAATCTCCCGTGGAATTCCGAGGTAAATGCGTCCATTTCCGCAGACGGGCAGTTCATCACGCAGTATGCGTGCTGGCTTTCTCCTTCCGTTTTCTATATTCCGACCTCCGGAGAATCATCCATCTGTGAAATTACTGTTTCCGCCGGGTCACTCGACTTCAACTTGGATAATATGCAGTTCTATGCACTGGACCAGAACGTTCTGGCCCAATGTGCCGCACTTGCCAATTCACAGAAGGTCGAAGCCCTCTCCATTGAGAACGGCTCCATTCAGGCAGACCTTACTGCACGTTCGGGCGACAAGCTCTTCCTCTCTGTTCCGGCAGATGACGACTGGGATATTCTTCTGAATGGTTCTCCTGCCGAAGTTGATTTGATCGGAGATTGTCTTTACGGCATTTCACTCTCCGAAGGGTCAAACAAGTTGTCTATGGCTTACCATATTCGATATTTAAAACCGGGCATCGCGATTTCTTTGCTGACTCTTATTCTGCTTTGTGCGATTGAGTTCATGAAGAAAAAGCAATTTTTCCTCAAGGCAGAGGAGGACGTCACAAATGAAGATTTCAATTATCGTACCCTGCTATAACGAAGAAGCGGCGCTTCCAATCTTTTACAAAGAGGTCAAAAAAGTGCTAATGGGTCTTACCAGCACTTATGAACTCATCTTTGTAAATGATGGCTCCAAAGACCACACCTTGCCCCTCCTTCGCCAGTTAGCAGAAGAAGATAAAAATGTAACCTATTATTCCTTCTCCCGCAATTTTGGAAAAGAAGCCGCAATGTATGCCGGATTTTGCAATGCACATGGTAACTATGTTGCTGTGATGGATGCGGATATGCAAGACCCTCCCGGCCTTCTTCCGAAAATGATCGAGATTCTCGAAAGTGGCGATTACGACAGCGTCGCAACACGCCGCGTAAGTCGGCAGGGTGAGCCCCCTATCCGCTCATGGTTTGCCAGAAAATTTTATAAGATCATCAATAAAATTTCCGATTCCGATATTGTGGACGGCGCACGAGATTTTCGACTGATGAAATCTGACATGGTAAAAGCAATTGTTTCCATGAGCGAGCGGAACCGCTTTTCAAAAGGTATCTTTGGCTGGATTGGTTTTAGAACTTATTGGCTTCCCTATGAAAATGTAGAGCGCGTTGCCGGTGAAACCAAGTGGAGCTTCTGGAAGCTTTTCAAATATGCGATCGAGGGTATCATTGACTTTTCCGAGGTTCCGCTCAATATCTCTTCGTGGTTTGGAATTGTAATGACCTTTGTATCTGCCGTTATGTTGATTTTCTTAGTCGTCCGAAAGCTTTGTTTTGGCGATCCTGTTGCCGGATGGGCATCTATTGTTTGCACTCTGCTGTTGATTGGTGGTATCCAGCTCTTTAGCCTCGGAATTATAGGACAATATCTCGCACGAACGTATACTGAAGTCAAGCACCGTCCACATTATATCATTTCAGAATCCAATCATCCCGATTTTGATTCGGTCAAATAACAACGCCAAGGCCCCCGGAAGCAGGAACCTTCCGGGGGCCTTGGGCGTTCTATACGATCATCGGGTCAGTCTCTCAAACTCCGCTTCCAGCGCCTCATTTGCGGCGCGGACGGCGGCGGGGTCGGGCTTGAGGGCCCCGCGGTCGTAGGTGAACAGGCCGTTCACCTCGTCCTCCACATCGCTCACTTGGGTGTACACCAACGCGGACAGGCCGTTTTTGAGCTGAGGGAGCACGGTATCCCGCTGCAATTTCTGGTAGCGTTCCGTCAACTCGGCGCGGCTCTTGGCCGTGCCGTAGCCGTAGGTCCTGCGGGGCGGCTCATGGCCGGGCATGGGCCACGCGATGCCGCCGTATTCGCTCAGGGCCGCCACCCGCTTGCCGGGCCGGACCCGGAGGGGGTAGAAGTAGTTGTGGCGGGAGTCCACATCCCCGCCGCCTTGGTCGTACCAGCCGCTCGCCTCGTCCACAAGGCGGCTGGGGTCGAGGGCGCGCAGGGTCTCCACAGCCTTGGCCGCGTCGAACTGGCCCCACCCCTCGTTGAAGGGCACCCAGCAGCCGATGCAGGGATGCCCCTGCAGAGCCTCCACGGTAGTTTCCAGCTCCCGGCGGTATGTTTCCCGGCTGGCCTCGCTCCGGCGGCTCAGAAGGCCCCGCAGGGCCGCGCCGTCGGGCAGGTGCCGCAGCAGGGGCTGGAACACGTTGGTCAGGTAGGTCACGAACCAGAGCTTGTAGGGCTCGCCGCCGTTCACCATGTCCTGCCAGACGATGAGGCCCAGCTTATCGCAATGGTAGTACCAGCGCTGGGGTTCGATCTTCGCGTGCTTGCGCAGGAGGTTGAAGCCCAGCTCCTTCACGGTCTGCAATTCGTGGACCACCGCCGCGTCGGAGGGCGGAGTGTAGAGGCCTTCCGGCCAGTAGCCTTGGTCCAGCAAGCCGTTCAGCAGAATAGGCTCCCCATTCAGGCAGAAGCGCAGGATGCCCTTCTTGTCCGGCTCACAGCTCCATTTCCGCAGCGCGAAATAGCTGTGCACCGTGTCGAAGCTCTCTTCGCCGCCCTGCGTCGTGCCCACGGTCAGGTCGTAGAGGAAGGGACTGGCCGGGCTCCACGGGAAGAAGTGCTCCTCCGGGATGGTCAGGGTCACCTCGCCGTCTTGGCCGGCCTCGTCGCTGCCCCAGTCCTCGGCGACGGTCACGCCGCCCGCCCGCACCACAGCCCAGAGGTTCGCCGCGCCGCCGGGCTGGGCCGTGTGGGCCTTGACCGTCACGGTGCGGGCATCGTAGTCCGGGGTGACGGTCAGGGTCTCGATGTAGTTGTCCGGCACCCGCTCCAGCCAGACGGTCTGCCAGATGCCGCTCTGGGCCGGGTAGAACATCCCGCCGGGCTTGAGCGTCTGCTTGCCCCGCGCTTGGTACCCGGTGCCGGTGGGGTCCTGCACGGCCACCCACAGGCGGTTGTGGTCGGCGTTCAGCGCGTCGGTGATGTCGAACGTAAAGGGCCAGTAGCCGCCCCGGTGGCCGCCCACCAGATGCCCGTTGACCTGCACCGCGCAGGCGTGATCCACGGCCCCGAAGTGGAGCAGCACCCGGCCGCCCTCCCCTGCGGGCGGGGCAAAGCTGCGGTGGTAGTGGAGCCACTCGCCGGGCCGGAGCGTCCGCCCCACGCCGGAGGCTTTTGCCTCCGGGGAGTAGGGCACCAAGATGTCGCCGTCCCACTGGGGCGGGAGCTTGGCCGATTTTGTGATGGCGTACTGCCACACACCGTTCAGGCTCTCGAAGCTGTCCCGCCGCAGCGCGGGGCGGGGGTATTCCGGCAGCGGGTGCTGGGGTCTCGATGATTTCGGCGCTTGGGGCATTGGGGATCACCGCCTTTTGCAGTTTGTTGTATTTGACCCCATTCTAGCACAGAAGCGCGGCCTTGTATAGAAGCTTTCCGCATATCGCGGGCCCGCCCCGCATAGAATGCTTCCAGAACCAAACAAGGGTGGGAGGCATGGGCATGTTTGTGGTCACACTGAACAAAGCAAGTTTGAAGAAATTCGGCATCGGGGCCATGTGCTGTGCGCTGGTGGCATTCAGCGCCCTGCTGGGGCGGTACATCAGCACCCGCACAGTCAGCGTTTCGGCCAGCGTGAACAAGATCGAGAGCGCACAGGATATCCAGACGTGGTTCACGGGCTACGGGCTGGATGTGGACGGCGCGTCCATCACGGCGGATAAGGTCAAGATCCCCCGCAAGTGGGACGACAGCTTCTCGGCCTTCAACGGCGTGGTGCAGCAGAGCGGGCTCGACCTTGCCCGCTACAAAGGAAAAACCGTCGAAAAGTGGACAGCTCTTATCCCCGCCGCCAGCAAGGGCGATCTGAGCAAGTATGGCGTGCTGCTGGTCTACCGGAAAAAGGCCATCGGGGCGTATTTATTGGAGAAGCCCTCCGGCACCGTCACCGGCATCAAAGACGCCCAGAGCGCAGCGCTCAGCGAGGAGACCCCCGCCGAGGAAGTCTCCGGCGAGGATTACAGCGGCGATTGGGGCGAGCGGCATGACGAGGAGCTGGGCGCTTCCGACCAAGCGCAGCAGACCTCCGGCGAGGACTACAGCGGCGACTGGGGTGAGCGCCACGACGAAGAGCTTTCCGCTGCCGATCAGGCCCAGCAGACCTCCGGTGAAGATTACAGCTACACCGATCTTCCCCTCGACGCAGAGGGGTACCCCGTCGAATAAACTCTGTTGAAAATTTTCCACAAAAAATTCTGTTGAACTATACCAAAAAAACCGTATAAAAATCAGCGAAATGAAATGGTGAAAAATGAACGATCCGGGTTTATAATAGAGGTAGGATATCCCGCAGCAAGATCGGCTGCGTCCGGCGCGGCCAACGGCCCCGGATTTTTAAGATGATGATAAGGGATACCGGTAAGGAGAAATGAGCATGAAGGAATTCCAGTACACCGTCAAGGATGCCTGTGGCATCCACGCACGCCCCGCCGGGCTTCTGGTCAAGGTCGTCAAGGGCTTTTCCAGCACCGCGACCCTTGAGAAGAACGGCAAGACCTGCGACCTGCGCAAGCTGATGGCCCTGATGGGCATGGGCGTCAAGCAGGGCGAGACCGTCACCATCAAGGTCGAGGGTGAGGACGAGGACGCCGCAGCAGAAGCGATCCAGAAGTTCCTGAGCGAGAACGTCTGAGCACCAGCGAACCAAAGCCCTTGCGGGAACTCCCTGCGGGGGCTTTTTCGCACAATGGAACATTTTGATGAGAAGGAGAAATGAACGATGCAGGTAGGCACCGGCAAAAGCATCCTGAATGGGATCGCGATCGGCAAACTGAAACTTTACAAGAAAAAAGATACGGTGATCTCCACGGCAGACGCGGCTGACCCCGCTGCCGAGGAGGCCCGCTTTGAAGCGGCCCGCGCCAAGGCCATCGACCAGCAGACCGCCCTGTATGAAAAGGCACTGGCCGAGGCGGGCGAGGACATCGCCGAGGTGTTCAACATCCACGCCATGATGCTGGACGACGACGACTTCGTGGACACCATCAAGGAGATCATCAACGGCCAGCACAAGTGCGCGGAGTACGCCGTCAAGACTGCGGGCGACAATCAGGCCGCCGTCTTCGCGGCCATGGATGACCCCTATCTTCAGGCCCGCAGCGCAGACGTCATCGACATTGCACAGGCCATGCTGGACATTTTGCAGGGGGTGGACAACGCCTCTTTGCAGGGCACCGAGCCCAGCATCCTTGTGGCCGAAGACCTCGCCCCCTCCGAGACGGTCCGGATGGATAAGAGTCTGCTGCTGGGCTTCATCACCCGCGAGGGCAGCTCCAACAGCCACACCGCCATTCTGGCCCGCAGCATGAACATCCCCGCCCTGATCCAGTGCAAGGAGATCCAAGACGACTGGGACGGCAAGATGGCCGTGGTGGACGGCTACAACGCCTGTGTGTACGTAGACCCTACCCCCGACCTTTTGGAGAGCCTGACCAAGCGCCAGCAGGAGGATCAGAAGAAACAGGCCCTGCTCAGCGAGCTGAAGGGCAAGCCCAACACCACGCTGGACGGCAAGACCATCAATGTCTTCGCCAACATCGGCGGCATGGGCGACGTGGGTGCGGTCCAGCAGAATGACGCGGGCGGCGTCGGCCTGTTCCGCACCGAATTCGTCTACCTTAACTGCAAGGACTTCCCCACCGAGGACTACCAGTTCGAGGCGTACAAGCAGGTCCTTGAGAGCCTTGCCCCGAAGAAGGTCGTCGTCCGCACCTGCGACATCGGCGCCGACAAGACCGTGGACTACATGAAGCTGGACCACGAGGACAACCCCGCCCTCGGTTACCGCGCCATCCGCATCTGCCTGACCCGCCGGGACTTCTTCAAGACCCAGCTCCGGGCCCTGCTCCGGGCCTCGGCCTACGGCAACATGAGCATCATGTTCCCCATGATCACCAGTCTGCGCGAGCTGCAGGACGCCAAGGCCATCCTCGAAGAGTGCAAGCAGGAGCTGACCGCCGAGGGCAAGAAGTTCAGCGACAACATCGAGGTCGGCACCATGATCGAGACCCCCGCCGCCGTCCTCATCGCCGATGATCTGGCCGCCGAGTGCGACTTCTTCTCCATCGGCACCAATGACCTGACCCAGTACACCTGCGCGCTGGACCGCCAGAACGCCAAGTTGGAGCCCTTCTTCGATCCGCACCATCCGGCTGTGCTCAAAGCCATCCAGATGACCATCGAGGCGGGCCACCGCCACGGCATCTGGGTCGGCATCTGCGGCGAGCTGGGCGCGGACACCGCCCTGACCGAAACCTTCCTGCGGATGGGCGTGGACGAGCTGTCCATGAACGCCAAGAGCATCCTGCCCGTGCGCAAGATCATCCGCAGCGTAAACCTCAGCAAGCCCTCCGCCAAGAATGTCTGAGCGTTCCGGCGGCCCTTGTAAAACCCCATAAAACCGCAGCCCCCAACCGGCCCAGATGCCGCCTTGGGGGCTATTTTGCGTCTGCGGAACAAGACGAAATTTCATATAACAGCGCTGTAACAAGCCGTGCTTTCATCGCAAAACGCTTCACAATGCTAAAGTAAAATGTTATACTAGTTCCAAGTCATTCCACCGACAAAATTTATCTGTATCAGGAGAAATCGGTATGACCCAGCTTTTGATCCGCCTGTTCATCAAGCACCCCTCCGACACCAAGGACCCGGCGGTCCGCACCGCTTACGGCAACTTGGCCAGCCTTGTGGGGATGGCTTGCAATATCCTGCTCTGCGTCGGCAAGCTGACGGTGGGCACCCTGTTTGGCTCCATCGCCATCATGGCCGATGCGCTGAACAACCTCTCGGACGCTTCGTCCAACGTCGTCAGCCTCATCGGCTTCCGGCTGGCCTCCAAGGCCCCGGATGCGGAGCACCCCTACGGCCACGCCCGCTACGAGTACCTCGCCGGGCTGGTGGTCAGCGTGACCATCCTTGCCATCGGCCTTTCGCTGGGCAAAGAGTCCATCGGCAAAGTCCTGCACCCCACGCCGGTCGTTTTCAGCTGGCTCAGCCTTGGGGTGCTGGCCGTTTCCATCGCCGTCAAGCTCTGGATGAGCCGCCTCAACCGCACGGTGGGCCAGCGCATCGCTTCCGAAACGCTGCTGGCCACCGCCGCCGACAGCCGCAACGACGTGCTGACCACCGGTGCTGTCCTGCTCTCCACCATCCTCTGCCGCGTTACGGGCTGGAACGTCATCGACGGCATCATGGGCGTGGCGGTGGCTGCGTTCATCCTCTGGTCGGGCTGGGGCCTCGTTATGGATACCCTCAGCCCCCTGCTGGGCGAAACGCCCTCGCCGGAGCTGGTGGCGCACATCGAGCAGACCGTCATGTCCTACCCCGGCGTACTGGGCGTGCATGACCTGATGGTCCACGACTACGGCCCCGGCCACCAGTTCGCTTCGCTCCACGTCGAGTTCCCCGCCGAGGCCGACCCGCTGGCCGCCCACGACGTCATCGACAACATCGAGCGGGATTTTCTGAAAAAAGACAATTTGCAGGTCACCATCCACTATGACCCCATCGTGACCTCGGACGCCGCCGTGGGGGTGCTGCGCACCCGGCTGACGGAGCACCTCCGCCAGTTGGACCCCCAGCTTTCCATCCACGATCTGCGCATCGTCCCCGGCGGCAGCCACACCAACGTCCTGTTCGACCTCGCGTTCCCGGCGGGCTACACTGGCGACACCGACGCTGCCATGGCCGAGATGTGCCGCTTCGTCACCGAACAGGACCCCAAATACAGCTGCATCATCAAACTGGAGCAGAGCTATTCCGTCGCTCCGCAAAAATAAGATCGTTCACAGGGGGAAGTATTTATGCTGAACGAAACCTACCGCGGAATGCTGAACCACAAGAGCGTCATCCGCGAGACCTTCATGTACGGCAAACAGCGCGCCGCCGAGATCGGCTATGAAAACGTCTTTGATTACTCGCTGGGCAACCCCAGCGTGCCCTGCCCGCCGCAGTTCACGCTGGCGATGCAGAATCTGCTGGACACCGAGGAACCGGTGGATCTCCACGGCTACTGCCCCAGTCAGGGCGATCCCGGCTTCCGCACCGCCGTGGCAAAGCATCTGGCCAAGACCTTTGCTCTGCCCTACGAGCAGAAGCACATCTTCCCCACCACGGGTGCCGCCGGTGCCATCGCCCACGCCATCCGCGCCGTGACCCAGCCCGGCGACGAGGTGCTGACCTTTGCACCCTACTTCCCGGAGTACGGCCCCTACGTCGAGGGCACCGGGGCCCGCCTCAAGGTAGTGCCGCCGCAGGCCCCGGCGTTCCAGCCGAACCTCGGCGCCTTTGAGCAGATGCTGACCGAAAAGGTCACCTGCGTGCTCATCAACACCCCCAACAACCCCACCGGCGTCGTTTACTCCGCCGAGACCCTGACCCGGCTGGCCGAGCTGCTGACCGAGAAGAGCCGCGCCTACGGCCACACCATCTTCCTCGTCAGCGACGAGCCCTACCGTGATATCGCCTTTGACGGGAAAGCCGTCCCCTACCCCGCCGCGTTCTACCCCCACACCCTGACCTGCTTTTCCTTCTCGAAGAGCCTCAGTCTGCCGGGCGAACGTCTGGGCTATGTGGCGGTCCGCCCCGGCTGCGAAGGCGAGGACATTCTCGTGGATATGATGGCCCAGATCTCCCGCTTCACCGGCCACAACTGCCCGCCCAGCATCATCCAGCGGGCCGTGAGCCGCTGTCTGAATGTCACCAGCGACCTGTCCGTCTACGAGACCAACATGAACCTGCTGTACGACAAGCTCAAGGCCCTCGGCTTTGAGGTCGAGCGCCCCGGCGGCACCTTCTACATCTTCCCGAAAGCGCTGGAAGAGGACGCCAACGCCTTCTGTATGCGGGCACGGCAGTATGACCTGCTCCTCGTCCCCAGCGACACCTTCGGCGTCAAGGGCTATGTACGTCTGGCCTACTGCATCGACACCGAAAAGGTCGAGCGCAGCCTCCCGGCTCTGGAAAAGCTGGCTGCTTCCTACCGCAAATAAAGCCGAACCTCCGGTGCGCATCTGGCAGTGCCGCCGGAATTTTTGCTAGATTTTTTGATTTTTGTAAGAGAGGAAAGGGAAACCATCATGGAAAAGATCAAAATGACCACCCCCCTTGTGGAGATGGACGGCGACGAGATGACCCGTGTGCTCTGGAAGCTCATCAAGGACGAGCTTCTCCTGCCTTACGTCGATCTGAAGACCGAGTACTACGACCTCGGTCTGCCCAACCGCGACGCCACCCGCGACCAAGTGACCATCGACGCCGCCGAGGCCAACAAGAAGTACGGCGTGGCCGTCAAGTGCGCCACCATCACCCCCAACGCGCAGCGGATGGACGAGTACAAGCTCCACGAGATGTGGAAGAGCCCCAACGGCACCATCCGCGCTGCGCTGGATGGCACTGTGTTCCGCGCCCCCATCATGATCGACAGCATCAAGCCCGCCGTCAAGTTCTGGAAAAAGCCCATCACCATTGCCCGCCACGCCTACGGCGACGTGTACAAGGCCACCGAGTTCCGCATCCCCGGCCCCGGCAAGGCGGAGCTGCGCTTCACCGGCGCGGACGGCTCCCAGCAGACCGCCACGGTCTACGACTTCGAGTGCGGCGGCGTGCTCCAAGGCTCCTACAACAAGGACACTTCCATCCGCAGCTTTGCCCGCAGCTGCTTCAACTACGCACTGGATAAAAAGCAGGACCTCTGGTTCGGCGCCAAGGACACCATCTCCAAGAAATACGACCACACCTTTAAGGACATCTTCCAAGAGGTGTATGACACCGAGTACAAGGCCAAGTTCGAGGCCGCCGGCATCGAATACTTCTACAGCCTCATCGACGACATCGTGGCCCGCGTCATCCGCAGCGAGGGCGGCTTCGTCTGGGCCTGCAAGAACTACGATGGCGACGTGATGAGCGACATGGTCTCCACGGCCTTCGGCTCCCTCGCCATGATGACCAGCGTCCTCGTCAGCCCGGACGGCAAGTACGAGTTCGAGGCCGCCCACGGCACCGTGACCCGCCACTACTACAAGTACCTCAAGGGCGAATCCACCTCCACCAACCCCATGGCCACCATCTTCGCATGGAGCGGTGCGCTGAAAAAGCGCGGTGAGCTGGACGCCCTGCCCGACCTCGTCCGCTTCGGTGAGGCGCTGGAAGCCGCCAGCCTCCAGACCCTGAACGACGGCATCATGACCAAGGATCTCTGCGGCCTCGCCGAGGGCATCACCCCCACCCCCGTGGACAGCATCGGCTTCATCAAAGCCATCCGTGAGCGGTTGGAAAAAATGTTGTGAGCCTCTATTTTATCGGATAACACGAAAGGCGTCTGCCAGCACGGCAGACGCCTTTCGTGATTTTTATATACGCATTTACGTCTTTTTCGGTTTCGCCCAGCCATCCACGGCATTGACCAGCGCCTTGCCGCGCTGGCCGAAAATTTTCGGCAGGAGGAGGCGGGCCATAGCCCAGACACCGGCGAAATTGTACAGGATGATGGCGGCGGTGATGAGGCCGGTCCACAGGCCGTAGAGGGGCACACCTGCCAGCAGGACGAAGGCTTCACACATCAGCGCCCCAAGGTTGACCGCCACCCGCGCGGGATGGATGGACATGCCGATCATCTTGTGGGCGTCCAGCGCACGAAGGGTGAACACCAGCCCAAGGCCGAGGAAGGATGCGAAGGTCGCACCGATGGGGCCCCACCACTTGATGAAGAAATAGTTCATGATGCAGTTGCTCACCGCGCCGGAGAGCATCGTCCACAGGCTGTGGCTGGACTTCTTGTTGACGACGTAGGCGCTGTTCAGGAACTGGTTGAAGCAGCTGCAGGTGGACGCCAGCGTCAGGAAGGGCACAAAGTGCCACGCATAGTAGTAATTCGATTTCATGATGTGCATGACCGGGCGGCAGAGCCAGATGATGCCCGCCGCACAGCAGAACAGCACGCTGGAATAGGTGCGGAAGATCTTGGTGAAGAACTTGGCGCGGCCGTCCTCCTCCGTTACGGCGGAAAGCTGCCATGCGTCGTAGAAGATCAGGCCCAGCGTGGTCAAAATGGTGGGCAGGAAGTAGCCGGTGGAGAGCAAGCCGCTCCACGCCTCGCCACTGTTGCCGTCGAGGCCGTTGCACATCTCCCGCACGAAGAACAGGTCGGACGCATTGATGACCCAGAAGCTGATCTGAGCCGGGATCATGGGCAGCGAGAAGCGGAGCATCTGCTTCCACAGGTCGCGGTTGATGCCCTTGAACTCCACAAAGTTCCAGAGCTTGCCGGTGAAGCTGAGGAAGAGCACGCTGACGAAGTCGCCGCTGATGATAGCCAGCAGGTAGCCGTTGGCGCCCCATTTGAAGCCCAGCAGATACAGCACATAAAATGCCATAGTCGCCACGGTGCAGAGCACGCCGTCCACGGCCACCAGCTTGTTCCACTGGCGGCTGCGCACGAACTGGGTGCAGAGGGTGCGCAGACAGCTCATCAGAACGTAGATGTAGATGAGCATCCCGTACTGCGCCATATCGGGCAGGAACTGCGCCACCGGCCAGCAGAGCACCAAGATGCCGAAGCCGCCGAGGATGGTCAGCAGGCCGTTGGTGAACACCTGTTTTTCACTGTTGCCCTTGTCCAGACCAAAGCGGATGATGGCATTGGACATTCCCATCGACACAAAGGGGATGAGCAGGTTTGCATACTGGCTCAGGATCTTGGACAGGCCAAGGTCGGCGATCTCGGCCATGGCATAGGTCAGAAACGGCTGGACCAGCAGCGTCAGCAGCTTTGACGAAAAGCTTGAGATCGCAAAGATGATGGTATTTCCGGCCAGCTTTGAATATTTGTCGCCGGTGTTCTTTTCATTCGACACGGTTTTTCAACTCCTGTACTATCCGCCCTTGCCCGCAGGGCGCTTCTTTTATACGTTCCCGATCTGTCAAAATCTCCCACTCTAGAAGAGCTGGCGCGAAGCGCCTGAGAGGGCTATTTTAATAACATCCGCCGAGCTTTCCAGTCCGGCAGAATGCGCTCCACCTGCGCCCAGAAGGCTAGGCTGTGGTTGGGCACAAGAAAATGGCAGTACTCATGTACTACCACATAGATCTGCGCCGCAGCGGGCATATTGTAAAGCTGGAGCGCAAAGGTGATCTGCCGCTTTGCGGGCACGCAGACCCCCCAGCGGCTCGTCATATCCCGCACCTTGATGGTAGGCTTCTGCCCGCCCAGCACGGCAGCAAAGGCCGGGTAGACCTCGTCGCTCATCCGGGTGAAATGGGCCAGCGCCTCCGCTTTTTCGGGCAGGGGCTGACGGTACATCTTGGCTTGCCGGGCAGTAAGCTCGGCCTTCGAGCGCTCGATCCACTCCCGCCGCTCCAAAACCAAGCGGTCAGCGTCCGCCCAGCTGCACCCCAGCGGGATGCTGACGGCCACGGTGCCGTCCAGCCGGACGCGGATGTTCAGGTTCTTCACCCTCCGGCGGGCGGCCTCGTAGTTGATGCCGCCCGCGGTGCGCAGGGTCACTTCCGGTTTCCGGCCCGGCATTTCCGCCACTCCTCCACCGGCAGCTGGGCCAGCACCACAGCCGCGAAGATCAGCACGCAGCCGAAGCCCTCCCGCACAGAGAGGCGCTGGTGCAGGATCAGCCAGCCGCCGAGGGCGCTGAACACACTTTCCAGACACATAATGAGGCTGGCAATGGCGGGGTTCAGCTCCTTCTGGCCCAGAATCTGTAACGTATAGGCCACGCCGCTGGACAGCACGCCGCAGTAGATCAGCGGCAGCCAGTTGGCCCCGAACTCGGCCAGCGCAGGTGTCTCAAAGAGGAACGCCGCTGCGGTGCTCTCCACGGCCACGACGAAAAATTGCAGCAGACTCAGCCGCACGCCGTCCACGAGGGGCGAAAAATGATCCACCGCCATGATCTGAAAACTGAACAGCACGGCGCAGCTCAGCAGGATCCAGTCGCTCGGCTCAATGCCGCCAAAGCCGTTCTTCATGCAGAGCAGGTATAGCCCGCCCACCGAGATGACCATGCTCAGCCAGAGCTGCACGTTCCCCCGCCGGCCCAGAAAAAGCCCGAACACCGGCACCAGAACAACGTACATCGCCGTCAGGAAGCCCGCCTTTGCGGTGGAGGGGTTGATGGTGATGCCGATCTGCTGGGCCGCGCTGGCCGCAAACAGAAGGGTGCCGCAGATCAGGCCCGCGATCAAAAGCGTTTTGCGCTCGGCGTTGGTGGCGGGCCCGCCGAAGGGAACGCCCTGCTTGCGGTGCACGGCGTCGAACGCCCGCACCGTGGGCAGCAGCACGATCACGGCCAGCCAGCTCCGTCCGGCCAGAAACGAATAGGCTCCCATGCCGGAACCCGCGCTCTGGGCCACGAAGGCCGTGCCCCAGATAAAGGCGCAGAGCATCAGCATCAGAGAATGTTTGGTTTGGGTATTCATCAGCCGATCCCCTCCACCTTGAGCAGACCATAGAGGTAATACTTGCTGGAATCATAGGAGATGGTCAGTCGGTAGCTGGCATTGGGGTCGAGGTTGCCGATGTCGCAGTGGTAGTTCTGGCCGTCGGTGACGAAGTAGAAGGTGGTGTTGTCCACATACTCTGCGCCGCCATCGACCTTTTTCCACAGCGAGATCTTGAACTTCTGGACACCCTCGGCGGTACCGCAGCCGTAGACTGAGATCATCCCGTTCGGGGCGGTGAAGTAGTCGGTCTGGCGGCTCCATACCCCGTTGAACACGATGTTCAGCGAGCCGTTGGCTATCGCCGTGGCATACTTGGCCGAGGTGTCGGTGATGCCATCAATCATCAGCGGGTCACTGCTGAGGACGGCCCACTGGGTCGTGTCCTCCTCCTGCACCTCGTCCGACGAGCCGGTCAATTTGTGTGCAATGGACGTCAATGTGCTCTTGCAGCCGGCCAGCACCAGCAGTGCCAGAACTGCCGCCAGCGCAAAAGCAACGATCCGTTTCGTTTTCTTCATGGTTTATGCTCCTCAAAAATTGCAGAAAGGTGCACTTTTCGCAAGCGCGATACAGATATAGTATACCGCATTTTTTTCCTGCATACAAGGGCATTTGGTGCGCTCAGCCGGCAGATGGAACGCATCCGGCAATTTTCACAAAATCACAGGAAAAAGATTGGACACGAAAATGCGGAAAACGGTTGACAAACTTACCGAAACCCGGTGCAATAAAAACGACACATTTTGACACATTTTCGGGCAAGGAGGCAGTATGAGACGATGGAACAACCGGATTTTTCGCAAGCGCCTCGGCCGGATAGCCGTTCTGTTCTGTCTTGCGGTGCTGCTGGCCGGGTGCAGCGGCAGCGAAAACGCGGTGCCGCCGCCTGTCCTGCCGCCGGCGGATACGGCAACGGACGATTCCCCGAAGCAGGACCCCGCCCCGGAACCGGAACCAGAGCCCGAACCAGAGCCGGAGCCGGAACCGGAACCGGAGATCATCGGGGATGCGCTGGCGCTGGTTTATGAGGTCTGGAATCTCCGCAGCGTTTCGGTCCAGTGCCAAGGGAAACCGGGCACTCTGATCGTGATCCAGACCCACGCTGAGAACCAGACGGCTCACAAGGCGCAGCTGAAGCACACGCTGGCAGAGCTTGGCTCGGTCACGCCCAGCAATGCAACGGACGGCATGGACGCAAACCGGCTGTTTGCGGGTGAAGCCGAAGACGCGCTGGGTGCATGGGTCGAAACAGACAAGAGTGAGCGCATCTGGAGGCCGATCGTGGCGGCAGTCGATGCCGCGTCCGTGGAGATCAGGCCGGGCGAGGAAAAAATGGTTTACTGGTATGTTTTTCTCCCGGAGGAAAACGGCGCATGGACTCAAATGCACTGGGGCAGTCGAGAAGAACAGCGCGGCCGATTCAGCCCAATTCCACATAAAACCGCCTGAAAAAGCGTTTGTTCTGCCCAGCGGCAGCGCGAGACCGGGAATACTGGTGGCTTTTCCCAAGAAAAGGAAGAAGTTTTTGTCGAAACCGACCGCAATCATTGACGAAGCGGGATGGATTTTGTATACTGGGCGTACGACGCTGGTACAATTTTCCTGTGGCGGATCAACGCCGGGCATTGTGGCCCGGAAAAAGATGGAAAATGAGGAACCCCTGCGTCGTAAATAAAGGAGAAGCACATCAAAGGAGAAGCACATCACATGAAAAGTACCGGAATCGTACGCGGCATCGACAACCTTGGGCGTATTGTCCTGCCAAAGGAGCTTCGGACCAGCATGAAGCTGGAAACGGATTCGAAGCTCGAAATCTTCGTGGAGGGTGATCAGATCATCCTCAAAAAGTACCGCGCCGCGGGGAGCTGCGACTTCTGCGGCGAAGTGGACCCCAATGCCGTGCAGTTTGCGGGTTACTGCATCTGCTCGGAGTGCCGCAAAAAGATCGGAGCCCTGTAACAAAAGGAGAGACTCTATGAGCCAGATGATCGACCTGACACTGCCCTCTACGGTGCCGGGGCGGACGCTTCATGCGTTCCGCTGCGTGCCGGAGGGGGAAGTGCGCGCTATTTTGCAGCTTTCACATGGGATGGTGGAATTCATTGACCGCTACAAACCGCTGGCCGAATCGCTGGCCCAGCGGGGCATCCTTGTGACCGGCAACGATCATCTGGGCCACGGCGGTTCCATCCGCACCAAGGCCGACTACGGCTATTTCGCCGAGCCGGACGGCAACCGCGCCGTGCTGGAGGACCTTCACTCCGTGACCAAACTGACAAAGCAGCTCTACCCCGGCGTGCCGTATTTCCTGCTGGGGCACAGCATGGGCTCGTTCTATGCCCGGCAGTATCTCTGCGAGTGGGGCGAGGAGTTGGACGGTGCCATCATCATGGGCACCGGCTTCCAGCCCAAGGCGCTGGTCACCTTCGCGCGGGCCGTCTGCCGGGTGCTGGCCGTCTTTTTCGGCTGGCAACACCGCAGCAAGCTGGTGGCGAAGCTCTCCTTCCTCGGCTACAATAAGGGGCTGGAGGGCCGCACCACCCACGATTGGCTCAACCGCGACCACGCCGAGGTGGACAAGTACCTCGCCGACGAGCGATGCACCTTCACCTTCACCCTCAACGCCTACTACAGCATGTTCAGCGGCATCCTCCGCCTGTACGACCCAGCCTTCCTTGACCGGATGCCGAAGAACCTGCCGGTGCTCTTCCTCGCCGGGGACGCGGACCCCGTGGGCGAGCGGAGCGCGGGCGTCAAGCGGGCCGTGGAAAGCATGAAGAACGCCGGGATGCGGAACGTCCGGGTCAAGTTCTACCCCGGCGCCCGCCATGAGCTTCTGGTGGAAACGAACAAGCTGGAAGTCTTTGCGGACATCGGCGATTTCGTGGAACAGCAGCTCTGAAAAACAAAGCAAAAACTGCAAAGGCATCCTGACCGGAACACGCCCGGCAGGGTGCCTTTTTATGTGAAATCTTTTAGGAACGGCGCAACCGGTCGAGTGCCGCTTCCATGATCTCATCGCGGCCTTCGCGGATTCTCTCAGCAGTGTAGTGCACCGCAACATCAGGCTGAATGCCGGTGCACTGCGTCTGAGCACCGTCCATTTCATAAATACCGAAGGAAGTGAACTGCAATTGAAGTTCGCCGGGGAGGGGCAGAAAGGCAACATTGCCGTCGGCACCGGTCGAAGCTTCCCCTATGACCGTCACATTGTCCGCCTGTTTGAGAATGGTGATCAGATATTCACTTCGGCTGACGGAATTTTTATCCATAAGGATCACAACCGGTTTTTCATAGGGATAATAACTCTGCGAGTAGGTCAAAAGGCTGGAGTCGTAACCACAGGAGATGGGGTCCTTCGTAAAAGTTCCGGGAGTGGCGGCGTTTGGTTTTGCCACAACAATGGCGGGCTGGTAACTGGTCGGGATATAGAAATAGAGCCCCATGACCCCGGAATACTGCCGCAGATCGATGATGAGTGCGTCCGTGTTCCGCAGCTCTTCCATGGCGTTGCAAAGCTCTGTTTCCGATTCGAGGACGCCGGGGTTGAGCACACCGATATTGCCATCAACGACTTGAAAAGCATCCAAGCCGTTCAAAACACTTTTCGTGTGGGAGACGGAATGCTCCGAGCCGGTCACGGAAAAGGAGCACTCCTCACCTCCGCGCTGAACGACGACCTCCATCGTTTCTGTCTCAGAATTCACAATAGCCCGCCACGCATTTGTCAGAAGCATGTCCTCTCTGGGCAGAGAATAATAAGGCTTCTTTTCGGCAGCCAACTCGTCGATGGTTTCCCCGTCGATGGAAACCAGAACATCGCCTTTTTCCAAGGGACAGTTGTCCGCCGTGCCGGTCACGACCAACTGACCACCCACATCGGAAACAGGAACGGGAAGATAGTAACCGCCGGGGTTGGCGCGGTACGAAAGCTTTGTGCCCTCCACCGTACTGCTCCACCAGACATGTGCATCCTGAAGTTCTCCCGTGACGGACGCAAGGGCAGCTTCGTAGCTTTCCCGGTCGGTGCCATCCAACATCGTTGGAATGGCTTCCAGAAGGACGGCATCCCAATCGCAGTCGAGCAAATGCAGGTAAGGGGCATAGTAGTCCAGCGCATTCCAAAGCCGGAACAGCCCCAGCAGCCGGAAGTCCGGGTCGGTGTAGTCCGACCTGTGTTCAGGTTCGTTGGAAAAATCCGGAACCCCCAGCGAATCAAAGAAGACGGGCGCATGGGTCCGGTCAAGGTTTGTGGGAAGCATTGTCGGCAGTTTGGCGAGGTCACCTACCAGTGCTTCTCCCAGATAATCTGCATCTGCCGTCCACGAAAGGTCCGCTTCCGAAACGCTCGCATCGCTGCCGGAAGCTGCTTTGGGAATGCGGGCTTTGTAGTCCATCTCACCGAGGCTCGTGAACCACTCGTGAAGCAGAGCATTCACGTCGTCGCTCGTCTCACAAGCGGATACTTTGGACAGAAGGCTCAGAAGTTCAGCATCCCAATCGGAGGTGCCCAGCAAAAAAGCCGGGTGGTAATATTTTGCATATCCCCACACCTTGCAGAGTTTGGCGAGGTTCTGTGTTTGCTGGGAAGCGGAATTCTGGCGGTAGACCGCCGTTTGGTCGATCGACCCAGCCGCTTTCGACTGCGGCGCATCCGCAGAACACCCCGCCAGCGAGATGCAAAACACGACGGCGAGGAGAAGTGCAATTTTTCGAAGATGAAGCATGACGGAACCCCTCCTCAGACGATCAAGATTTTTTCCAACTGTATCTGCATCGTGTCGTTGTGATAGAGGACGCCGAAATTTCCGCTGCGGCGGGCCGACTGATGTTTCCTATCCTCTGCTGCGGGCCCCCTCTATCTGTCCGCAGCAGAACAACAAAATGCAAAAAAGTCTAGAGCAATACCACTCTAGACTCCTTTGTCTGTATGTACATATCATATTGTAATGTCCGGGGCGGATATTGTCAAGGGAAGTGAACGGGTTTCATCTCTAGGTACCCACCGATTCATCTTGTTTGGTGTTTTGCATCCACCGCACCAGCGCTTCGGCGTCCTGTTTTCCTCTGGCGTACATTTTTTCAAGGCCGACGCGGTTCTTGGTCAGGGTGGACATTCCCTCGGTGCTGTCCGGGGCGATGATGCAGACAAGGCCCTGTCGCTCCAACTCCCGCGCCCGCTGGACAGCCGTGTTGTACCGCCATACCCGGCGGCGCAGCCCCTCGGCTGCAGCGGGGTAATGCGACTGCAGCAGGTGTGCCAGATGCTTGTCCCGGGCATCACTACTCACCTGCCCGATGGGCTTGGTCAGGATGAGAGCCACCCGGTCGCAGCCGTGGGCAAAGGCCCATTCCAGCGGGACGGGGTCGGCCAAGCCGCCATCAAAATAAGGCACGCCGTCGATGACGCAGGGCTGGTCGATGACCGGGATGCAGCAGGACGCCATGAGGATGCGGTAGTCGTCCGGGTGGAGGTCTGCCTTGGTGAAATACTGCGCCTCGCCGTTCTGTGCATTAGCGGCCACCACGCAGAGCTCTGCCGGGCTGCGGGCAAGCGCCGCGTAATCCAGCGGATTCTCGCCGCCTGCATTGCTGAGGGTGCCGTAGACATAGCCCAGATCGAGATAGGAGTGCTTGCGGATGAGGTTGTGCACGCTCATGTACTCCTTGCGGAAGGAGTATTCATCGTAAAAGGGCTTGTTCCGCCCATGCTGGCCTGCCAGATAGGACGCCATATTGGCGCTGCCCGCCGAAACGCCGATGCAGAGATCGAAGCGGAGGTCCTCCTCCAAGCAGCGGTCCAGCACGCCAGCGCCGTAAATGCCCCGCAGACCGCCACCCACATCGATGACACCGTATTTCATGGTCTGTTCCTCCATCGTTTCATTCCATTTCCCTCCCAGTATAACGGGACGGCGGGAAATACTCATTGAGCAAACGGCGGGATCTGATGCAATTTGCGGCAGAAAGCAGGATCTGCCGCAATGGGGGCAAACAAAAACGGCCAGCGTATCATGTGCTCTGTGATATGTACCCCCAATACTGGACACCCAGTATTGGGGGTACATATCAGTAACCTGCTCTTTCTTTGCCCTTTTTGTTGCAATCCGTTCTGAATAATTGTCCTTTGATTTCGTTGAATGTGTTCCGTTCTTACTGCCTTTGGTTCTTGCTATAGCTGTGTCCTCTTATTTTATAAGTTCTTTTCTTATCTTATGGAAATGATATCTTCAATGTCGTTCAAACTGCTTTCGAGATTTTTCTGATTGCATATTCCAAGAACCAGAAGCAGGCTCTGTAAACCACTAGTTTACAGGGTCTGTTTTTTTCTTGACAAGGGCATCTTGTATCTGCTAGACTACAGGTAGTTGAACAGGGTTGATCCTTCCATTGATCGCAGCGTGAATTTTTTTTTCGGAGCCGCAAGGCTCACACGTCAAAAACGATCAGGAGGAAAGATCATGGAAAACAAACTTACCGTGAATTATGCAACCGCATGGCTTATGGGGGTGGACCCTGCTGCAACTGGCGCAAGGCTGAAGCAGTACCGCAACGCCAACCACCTGACGCAGGAAGGGCTCTCGGGCATTCTGACGGATGGAGGCGACCCGGCTTCCCGGGTGAGCATCAGCATGTGGGAGAGCGGCAAAAAACTGCCAACTCTGTCGCACATGGTGTTCCTGCGGGAGCTGTACGGCTGCACGCTCGACGAGCTGATCTGTACTTACCGGCAGTCCGCAAGGGAGGCCGCAGACGGGGATCAGCCCGTCGTTTTTTATTATGATCTTCTATTGAACGCCGCAGGTTTCATGCCTGCGGCGTTTTTTGCGTTGCAGAGTGCTTTGCACGGGGTTAACCGCTGGTATATAGTGGTTTTTTGGCATCGGCAGTATACTTTGACCATGATCACGGCGGGGTCGCAAGACAGCCGAAACAAAGCCGCATACAAGCTGGAAACGCAAGGAGGAACCACCATGAAAAACATCAATTGCAAGAAGGATAAAGACCGCATCCTCTGTGTCACCGTGCGTGCACCGCTGGCAAAGAGACCCGGCAGACCGGTGCGGTATGTTGGCGCACACAACTTCTACTACCAGCCTGCTGGCAGCAAGGAGATCGCCTACCTGCTCAGCATGAAGAAATACGCAGCCACGGTCTACCACTTCTTTGAAGCGAACGGCCGTCTGGTCTGCGATGAAGACACCTGCATGACCCACAGCATCACCCTCGGCCAGCTCTACACTTCCCGTGCGGACCACAGCAACTTTTTGCTGAACAAACTGTTCCAGCGTCTGCCTGCACAGATCGAGTATGTGTGCCGGTATGAGCTGGGTGCAGCAAAAGCCGCCGACGAGCTGCTGGAAGCAGTGCCTGCCCGCCGCTTTGACGGCGAGCGCGATGCAGCCTGAAAGGAGGATGCTTTATGAGCAGCTTCATTGAGTTCACCACCATTGCGCTGGTACTGGTCTACATCGGCGTGGCCGCATGGAAGATCTGCACCTGCCGCACCATCTCGGGCAGCATTGGCGTGTCCTGCGCATTCCTGATCGGAGGGTTCTTCATTCTCCCGGTGGCTTACTCGGTGGCCACCGTGGTGTGCTGGGTGGCCGCCATTGCAATCGTTCTGGCACTGATCGGTGCCTTCTTCGGCTGAAAGGAGCTTAGCAATGAAAGAATTTGTCTTTGGCACGGCCGCACAGTTCGACTGGCTGGAAGCACTGCTGGCCGATGGCCGCTGCCATGTGTTTGAGCACTGCGTGCTGCCCCCCGGCTGCACGCCGGGCACGGCACGGCTGGGCTTTGAAAAGAACAGCAGCGTCTATATCCTCTACATCGACTACGGCATCAAGACCACGGTGCAGGATGCAAAGTTCTGTAGCCTGCTGGAGCAGGGCGAGGTACGCTTTGTCTGCATGCAGGATATGGTCGAGTTCCTGTATGCGCTGCAGCCCCTGTTTGGTGCAGCGGCCCCTTCCGCTGGTGCGGAGCCTGACAGAGCGCAGGCAACACCCCCTGTGGCAGAGGAAACGCCTTCGGAGGACGATGTGGTGGACATGGCGGCGGTGCTGGAGCAGCGGGAAAAGCGGGAGCAGCCCCAACTTGTGGACCCGGAAAAGATCAGCGGTCCGCTCAAGAAGCATGTCTTTGGGCAGGATGATGCCCTGAACGACATCGCGGAGCTGGTGGCGGTGCACAAGATGCAGAAGAAGGAGAAGATCCTCACCGTGATGCTGCTTGGCCCCACAGCAACAGGCAAATCAGAGACCGCAAAGTCGCTTGCGAAGATACTGACCGGGATCTACGGCACCGAGTACGGCTGCATCGAGGTTGCGGGCAGCGAGTTTGCAAGCTCCCACACCGTGAACCGCTTTTTCGGCGCGCCTCCGGGCTACGTCGGCCACGGCCAGCCCACAGTGCTGGACCCCGTGCGGCAGAACCCCTACCAGATCATCGTCATCGACGAGATCGAGAAGAGCGACCCCAAGGTGGTGGAAGGGCTCATGGAGGCCATTGACACCGGCAAGCTAGGCATGGCGGACAATTCCCCCGCCATCGACCTCAGCCGCTGCATCCTGATCTTCACCTCAAATCTCCCCATCCCCATGGACAAGTACCGGGCAGCCGGTGACTTCGAGCGCACCGAGATCTGCCGCGATGCCTTCACCAAATACTGCCACCGGCCCGAGATCAGCGGCAAGATCGCCAACTACATCGTCTACCAGGAGCTTAGCCCCGAGGCCAATGCGCGCATCGTGATCAAGTTTATTCGTCAGGAGCTGGCGAATTACGACATCAAGCTGCGCTCCATCGACCCGGCACTGCTCAACGAGTTCCTTGACTTCAATACGGCTTACGGTGCCCGCACCCGCGCCGGGAACGTCCGGGCATCGGTGGGCCGGCAGCTGCTGCACCTGCAACTGAGCCACCCGCAGGAGGTTCTGGCCGGGAAGTCGGCAGCCCTCAGCGGTTCACTGCGCAAGATCCAGTTCGATCTTGCTTAAGAGAGAGGAGAATACCATGCGTAACGAGTTCTTTGCAAACATTGAAGCCGGTGCTGCCGCGGTGCGCAGCCTTGCGTGCAGCTCTGCCGACCGTCTGACCCGCCAGCTGGCAAGCGACCCCGTGCGGGAGAGCCAGAACCAGCTGCCCTGCCCGGAAAAACCGGCGGAGCCTACGGTCCGCTTTTCCCGCCAGGTGCTGGCGGACTTCCGAAGCAATGTGGGCCGCTACGCCCCCGAGACCGGCGGCATGATGGGCAGCACCGGGGATATGGCGCTGGTGGACCTGTGCCACTTCGATGCCCTCTCCCGCAACACGCCGGGCACCTTCTACTACGATGTGGATTCCATGACAAAGGTGTTCCACGACTGGGCCGAGAAAGGCTACCGCGTTACCGGCATCTACCACAGCCACCCCCGCGGCTGCATCCGCCCCTCCTACCACGATATTTCCACGGCGCTGATCCATCTGCGCTTCTTTGAGCAGGACTTCTTCTACCTGCCCATCCTTCGGCCTGCCCGCAAGGGGCTGTTCACGCTGTATTTCTACATCGTGCACCTCAAGGGCGATACTCTGACCGTGGATCTGGATCATGTGCTGCGGGCGGAAAGCGGCAGCCGCTATGCGCTGTGCACGTTTGCCCCGTGGCACAGGGAATACTCTGTGGCGGAGATGGACGCATACCGCGCTTCGCTGGAAGCACAGGAGCAGCCTGAAACGCCTGCCGAAGCCCCTGTAGCCAAGGCCCCCGCACAGCCTGCCGAGACCCCGGATTACTTCGGCAAGGTGCGTTCGCTCTACCCCCAGAAGGTGCTGGAGCAGAAAGTGGTGGTCTGCATTGGCGTGGGCGGGGCACGCAGTTTCTTGGAAAACTGCGCCCGCTCGGGCTTGCGCAACTTCATCCTCATGGACCCGGACATCGTCAGCCCCTCCAACGTAGCGACGCAGGCCGTATTCATCTCCGAGATGGGCCGCAAAAAGGTCGAGGTAATCCGCGACCGCATCCGCGATATCAACCCGGACGCACAGGTGCTCTGCATCCCGCGTGCGCTGGACGATGCCATGAGTGATGAAGCGTTCAAGGCATACCTCGACCGCTTCCCCGGTCGCAAAGTTACCGATTACCTGATCCTTGGCTGCACTGATAACTTCGCAGCCCAGAAACGCTCTTCCATGCTGGCGCTGAAGTACGGCATGCCGTATCTGGCAGCCATGATGTACGCACATGGTGCGGCTGCGGAGCTGATTTTCCTCTACCCCGGTGTGACGGCCAGCTGCCCGCGCTGTTTGCTGCGCAGCCGGTTCGAGCAATACGAACACGGCTACCAGAACGACGTGGACTCCTCGGCCTGCCCCATCTTCGCCACCGAGCGGATGAACGCCACAAAGGGGTATCTGGCTCTGATGCTCCTGCTGTACCACGAGGCTCCCGGCAGCCCCTTCAACACGATGCTGGACGCGGTGAAAGACCGCAACTTTGTGTGGATCCGCCTTGCCCCGGACCTCAAGGAACAGCTGGGCATCCAGCTGTTCGATCAGGTGCTGGGCGGGGACGCCGGGTGCTTTGCCTACATGGACGAGACGCTCTGGGTGCCCCAGCACCCGGATCGGCCCGAGTTCGGTGCAAAGCCCTGCAAGATGTGCGGCGGCACCGGCGACCTGCGCCACCTGCAGGTGGACTGGGCCGAGCTGGACACCCGCGCTATCCACTTCGACACCTGAGAGCTTTTTGCACCGCAAACCGGTGGCTGAAACAAAAGACCCTGTAAACCAGCGGTTGATTCCTTTCCCGACGCAGGAGGCTTATAATACAAACAACATAAGGCTTCACAAGTCTTATGCTGAAAGATACACTTCCGCCGGTCTGGCACCCAACCCGGGGTGCCCAGCCCAGTGGTCACACAAAACGGAGGTCTTTGCCCTATGGCAAACGCAGAAATGGTCCGCATCCACACCCACAACATCCATGAGGAAGCGAAGATGAAGAACGAAACTATGAACGCCCGTAACCAGCTGCCTGGTGGCGGCTTCCACGGCAGCGAGCAGCAGACGAGCCTGCCCGGCGGCGGCTTCCATGGCGGCGAGCAGCAGACGAGCTTGCCCGGTGGCGGCTTCCACCATGGAGACGAACGGCAGGGTGACCCGTCAGAGAGCTGGCAGAAGGTGACTCTGCTTCTGGAGAATGGGGAAAGAGCCGATGTTCTGATCGAATAGGATTAGAAGGCCATCTGGCCTCGCGAGGATGGAAGGCAGCTCAATATGCTGATCCATGACGGGCATCTGGTGTCGGAACTCGCTTGGTCATTCGTCTGACAGATAATAACGAAAGGAGATGATCGCAAAGCGCCTTATGGCGGCTTTGAGCACAGCGGCCTGCAGACAGGGTGGCCAACCTGTCTGCAGGCCGCTTTTCTTTTTTTGTGCGGTGTAAACCAGCGGTTAGTTCAAAGCAGCCGGGATAAATTTTATACTGGGACCGAAGCACAGCAAATGTGCAGCCAGAAAGGAGAAATGCCTATGAAGGAATTCGTTTTGGGGACCGATGCACAGTACGAGATGCTCAAGCAGTCCCTAAATGATGATCAGTGCCATGTCTATGAGAGGTGCATCTTTCCTTCCTCGTTCAGTCGCCCCTCTGGGCGGATCGGCTTCGAGAAGGAGCAGGTGGGCTATGCACTTTTCATCGACAAAGGGCTCACCTGCAGCTGCCCGGTAGCCTCCCGGCTTCTGAAAAGCTGGCTGAAGGCCGGAACGCTGAAGTTTCTAGATTATACCGACATGAAGGTATTTCTGCGGAGCCTGACCTATCTTTATTGAAGTTACTTTGGGAGGAAGACTTTATGGAAGAACTTATTGGCTGGGTGCTTTTGGCAATCTTTGTGGTGGCTGCGGGCAGAGTTGGGTATTTGATCTATCAAAACAACCGGCACCCGGAGCAGGCAGCGGCTTCGGCAGCAACGGCCCGGCGTGACCCCCACGGTGAGACTGGCCCCATGATCTACTTTGCCAACGATGCACATGGCCGAACGGACCGTGAATATCAGTTCAACTACAAGTGGGTATACGATGGCACCCTTCACGCATACACCTGGCGCGCGTACATCCTGCGGATGCCCAGCCTGTGTGGTCGCCCCAGCGACGGCCACAGTACCCACCGCTGGAGCGATGCGAACGGCAACCACTGGGTCTGCTGGGATTCGCCCGTCACAAGCCTGACCAAGATGCAGTCGGTGTCCCGGCTGTGGGCGGACAGTGTGCAGGAGTACATTGCCACCGGCAAGCTGTTTGGCTGAAAGGAGAAGGCACGATGAAACGATGTCCAAACCCGGACTGCCGTTCGGAGTTCTTCTTCGGCGATGCCAAGACCCACTGCCCCTTTTGCCACAGCGTTCTGGTGCAGGATACGGCACCTGCCGCCTCTCCCCGGGTGAGCCTACCGCTTTCGCCCCTTGTCAGCCCGCCGCAGGCACAGGCAGAGCCAGTGTTCATGCAGCACGGCCGGGGCGGCATCACCTGCACCGGCCGCGTTCTGGAACTGGACCATCAGGCTGTGTTTTACAGTCGGGCGCACAAGCTGTTCAATGCGCTGGTGCGCAGGGAACCGTATCAGTTCGCCCACCAGACGCTGGAATACACCGTCCGGGTCGAGCCCATCACCGACGAGGTGCCCAGCGAGGTGACGGACTTCTGCCTGTACGGCAACTGCCTGGGGCGCATCCAGATCGGCGATGAGGTGCGTATCCGGGCAAAGGAACAGGGCGGCCACCGGGTGGTAAAGTCCATCTACAACCTTACCACCGGCTCAGAGGTGAAGCCCGGGCTGCAGCTCAGCGCCACAGCCATCTGGCTGACGCTGGGGTTGCTGGCAGCGCTGCTTGCGGCCCTTGCCTGCACGGTGGTCTACCTGTTCCGCTCCGGAGTGGTAGCGGCATTCCTGCTGGCACTGCTCGCAGCCTGCATGCCCTTGTTCATCATGCTGATCGGCTTCTGGATCTTATTCCGGAGCGTATTTCCCAACCGCAGAAGAAGGAGGTAAGCCATGAACCCCTACAGCACTGAACTGCGCCGCGCCATGACGCTGGCCGACCAGATCCTTGCCCTCAAGCAAAACCGCGGCCTGGTCGATGCTGACGCCATGCAGGTGGACGCAGGCGCGTTTTTCCCCAACATCTCCCGCTGGACGCAGATGTGCGGCTTCCGCATGAGCGGCCCGCCCGAAGCAGGCAAGGCCCTGCTGCAAAAGGCTGCGGCGCGGTGGCTGCGTGCCGCCCACCAGAGCGGTGCCGCCTCGGCGTTCGTGTTCCGCACGGATCACGGCAGTGCAGCCACCTTCTACGGCAGCAGCATCGACAATGCAGCATTGTTCCAGTCGCTTTTGCCAGAGTGCGAGACCAGACCGCAGGCGTCCTGGTTCAGCGGTGGCTACCGCTGTTCGGGGCTGTTCCTGGGCACCTTTACCGCTGATGGCGTGGCCGAAGCACTGGCTTCGTCAGGGCTGGACCGCTGCTACGCGGCCTTCATCGCCCTGCCCGCAGCGGATGCCGACATTCAGGCCCTGCTGGAAGATGACCGCCGTCTTGCCCGGCAGCTTGAACCCTGCAAGGCGTTCCCCCGGGTGTGCGGCAGCGCTTCCCGCCGCACGGTGGAGGTGCCGGTGCAGAATGTGGCGGCGGCGCTGGATGCACTGCAGGAGGAGATCACGCTGCTGGAAAAGGCCCGCAGCACCGGCCTTGTGCAGGCGGTGATCCGCTTTGGTGCGGACAGCCGCACCGACTATCTGCAGCTTGCCGGCATCATCCGCGCATGCCTTGCCGGGCGGGAAGAGCAGCCGGGCTTTGAGCCTATCCGCTGCTTTGACCTGCAGGGGGATTTCCGCTATCCGGAGACCTGCCTTGCCATCCCCCGCGCAGCGGTACGCCTGCCCGACGGCACCGCCGCCGCAGTCTATGTGGCAAGCCTTCAGAGCGCCGAAGCGGCGGCATCCTTCTGCGTGCCGCCCACCTGCGCCTGCCCGGGGTTCTATGTGCAGAACCCTGTGGAGGACGAGGGTTGCCGGGAGCTGTTCCCGGTGGTGCGCCCCATCGCGGCGGCAGGCGTCACGGCGGGCCGCGTGCTGGGCAGCGGCGCACCGGCAGCGATCCCGTTCTCGGCGCTGCTGTGCCACACGGCGGTGTTCGGAGCCTGCTGCACCGGCAAGACCACGCTGGTGAAGAACCTGCTGGTGGACCTGTGGGCCCGGCAGCAGACCCCCTTCGTGGTGTTGGAAGCGGCCAAGAAGGAGTACAACGCTCTGCTGGGGCAGATCCCTTCGCTTATGGTCTATACCTCCGGTGCCGATGGCCCATTGCTGCGCATCAATCCGCTGCGCCCGGAAGACGGTACGCTCATAGAGAACCACGCCGCCGCCGTTACGCTGGCGCTGACGGCTTCCACCGGTGCAGAGCACCCCATCCCGGAGGCGTTCAGCGGCCTGCTGCAACAGACCTACCACCGCTTTGGCTGGGAGTACGGCATGGCGGCCTACACCGACCCGGCAAAGCCCTTCCCGACCTTTGCCGATGTGCTGGCCGGGGTGGAGGACTATGTCGCCCACCACGCCCGCTATGGGCCTGAGGTGCGCCAGAACCTGACCGGTGCGCTGGAACTGCGCGCCGAGACCATGACCAGCGGTGCGCTGGGCCGCGTGTTCGCCGACCCCTTTGGCATGACGGCAAAGCAGTTGCTCACGGTGCCTACGGTGCTGGAACTGGCGGATTTTTCAGAGGAGGCCACAGCTTTCCTTATGAACATCCTGATGTTCCGCTTTCAGTCCTACCTGCAGCGGCTGCCCGAGTCATCGGTACTGCGGCGGCTCATCGTGCTGGAAGAAGCCCACAACGTGTTCCGCAAAACCGACACCGAGGACAGCGCACTAGCCCGCTCCAACCTAGCCTTCGACAAGATGTTTGCCGAGATCCGTGCCAGCGGCACCGGCCTTGTCCTCAGCGACCAGCGGCCCTCCCTGATGCCGGATTCCGTCATGGCCAACACCGCCGTCAAGCTGTGTCTGGGCATGGATTCCGGCGAGGACCGGGGCTGCATGGGCAGCGTCATGGACCTTTCGGTGCTGCAGCGCCGTGCCCTGCACGCTTTCCGGCCCGGCGAATGCCTGATGACGGTGCGGGGCACCCCCGGGGTGTTCCACCTGCAGACGGAAAAGCCCGGCACATCCGGGAGCTTTACGGCGGCCTGCCTTGTGTGCGGCAGCCGGTTCCGCTGCAGGAAAAGTGCCGTGCAGGGCCTGCTGGCCCCGCTGGATGCCGGGCAGATGCAGTACCATCTGGCCCGCATCCGTGCCGATCCCTACAACATCTCTGTGCTTGCGGAGAACATCGAACAGATGCTGCAGCAGTTGCACATCACGGCGGCAGCACCTACAAAGCTCTGCCTGCTGGGCGAAATGCTGACCGGAGCCGGGGTGCCGCTGGGCGAGAGCCGACAGATCGTGACCGCATACCATAACCACCTGAAAGGAGGAACTGTATGAGCGAGATCAGCGGCGGCAGCGCCGAGAACGATGAGATGAACACTCCCGAAACAGGCGGCGAGACAGGCCAGACCGGCTCCGGGGGCACCGAAGGTCTTGCGGGCGGGAACCTGGAGAGCGTCCAGCTGGACGAGGGCAGCGAAGTACCGCCCGCCGCCCCAGCAGCCGAAATCACCCCTGCCCTGGCAACAGAGGTGCAGGAGCTCAGCCCGCAGCAGCAGGCTGAGGTCATCCACCAGAATACCATTGCCAGTATCCTACAGGAGAACGGGGCCTACTTTTCGCCCAAGGATGCGGCCCGGGTCAGCCAGGGTGCAGACAGCATCCGGGTGGTGCAGGACCTTGGCGAGGGGGTGACCGGCGGCTACCGCTACAGTGAAGGGAAAAGCTCGATCCAGCTGCTTGCCACCAGCAAAAACCAGCTGGAACGCTCTGCCATCCATGAGACGGTGCACTGCAGCAGCTTCAACCGGGAGATCATCGTGCCCGAGCCGTCAAAGGGCGGCCACACGGTCTACAATACCGTAGGCACCCGTCAGTCATCCTGGTTCAAGTCGGATAAGAACGGCGAAATCTCCAACTATACAGAGAAAGGCAGAGGAATGAACGAGGGTATCACGACCATGTACACAAACCGGGAGCTGGCCAAGGTTAGCCAGGAACGCGCCCTTGCCGCCCAGCGCCAGCAGATCTACGGCCATGCCACAGACCTGTGCACAGCACTGGAAGGGCAGGTTGGCGAAGCACCCATGAAGGAAGCCTTCTTTGGCGGCAACATGAAGGCGCTGGAAGACAAGGTGAACGAACTGGCAGGGGATAAAGTGTTCGACAGCCTACGCGACTGCCTGGACCGTGCCATTTCCGATGACTATACTGAACGTGTGGCCGCCACCCGGGAGGCACAGGAGATCCTGGCCCGGATGGCAGAGAGGAGCAAAAAATGATGATCGATCTGGTATTTGATTATATGGCAGCAAAAGGCGTTGTCTTTTATAGCCAGGAGGAGGTGAAGACCGCCGAGGCGGGCATCCGGGAGTATCTGCAGTGCAATGGCATCCCGGAAGAAAAAAACGACGAATATTACCGTGATTACCTGCACAGGGGGCTGGATATCATCGACCCTGCGGACCTGAAAGCCTATTTTCTGCACCGGAAGGCGATCAGCCTTGTGGTGCAGCTGCGAATCGAGCAAGCCCACGCAGGCGGCGTGCTCAAACCGGAGCGTGCTGTCCTGCTGCGCGAAGCGCTGGCCGAACTGTACCGTGCAGGGCTGGGGGAACGCTATGTGCCCACCGAAGAGCAGGCCCGCATCGCAGGGAGTTCCGTCTGATGGCCGGGGCACCGGAGTTCCCGGCGTGGGCCGTGGAAGAAGCTGCCCGGCAGCTGCAGATCACCCTGCGGCAACTGCACCATGCACAGGGTACCCTGTATTTCTGCACCCTGCCCAGCGGGCTGAGATTTGATCTGTACGCCGGTTTAGACGGCACGCTGCAGTGCTGGCGGCTGGTAGATGGCTCCGGGTGGGAGAAAGACCGCCGCATGGAATGCCGTGACCCTTCTCGGAACGGGCCCGCTGTGGGGGTGGAACCCACAGGGGAAGGTACGCTCCGTATCTATGCCGAGCAGCACATCAATCCGGAAGAGCCGGACCCGAAGAAGAAAATTCTGAAATTGCTGTGTGGGTATGCGGGGCTGATCAGCGCACCGGAAATGCAGCACCCGGGGCTGTAAACTGCTGGGTGATACACATTGCACAGCAGAGTCGGTATACTGGGTCCAGAAAAAACAAATAGGAGTAAATTACTATGCAAGTGATTCAAAAAAGCAGCAGCGGCACCCAGAGCTTTCCGCTGGATGCCATGCTTTTGGCGCAGCGGACGGTGTTCCTGACCGGTGAGATCAACACCAGCACGGTCAACGCCATCATCCAGCAGCTTCTGTTTCTGGAAAGCGCAGATGCCACAGCCCCCATCAAGCTTATCATCACCTCGCCCGGTGGCACCGTGCAGGCGGGCCTTGCCCTTTACGACCAACTGAAGGGCATGACTGTGCCCATCGACCTGTACTGTGTGGAGTTGGCGGCCAGCATGGCGGCGGTGATTTTGGCCGGTGGAAGACGTGGCCACCGCTTTATCCTGCGGCACAGCATGGTCATGATCCATGAACCGCAGATTGCTTCCGCTTCGGGCGGGGTATGCGGCAGTGCATCCTCCATCCAGAAAACGGCAGAATCCATTTTGACCACCAAGCGAGAACTGACCGGCCTGCTGGCACGGGACACCGGCCACCGGGTGGAAGAGATCGAAGCGGCCATTGGTTACGACAACTTCATGAAAGCGGACGAGGCTGTGGCCTTTGGAATCTGCGACCGTATTGTGGACCGAGTGTAAAGGAGAGTACGATGAAACGAGATTCTCTTGTTGTGGCGGAAGGCTGTGTGCTGTCCGGTGACGAGGTGGGCCGCACTCGCCCCAACGCAAATGCGCTGATCGTGGGCACCACCGGCTGCGGCAAAAGTACTAGCGTGATCCTGCCCACAGTGGCCCGGATGCACTGCAGCAACCCGATCCTGAGCTATGCAAAAGAGCGGGACGCCTACCTTATGGCAGAGTACCTCAAGCGCAAAAACTACATGGTGCACATCCTGAATGCGGCACACCCCAAGAAGAGCACCCTCAGCTACGACCCCATTGCTTCCATCGAGAGTTATGCGGACATCGAGGCACTGTCGGCAGCCATCGTGGATATGTCCATCCGCAAGAGCGTGGATGATTACTGGCAGGTCAAGGCAAAGCAGCTGCTCTCGGGCCTGATCGCTGGCTGCTTCATGACCTCCAAAGGCAGCCGTATGCCCGGCATGGCCGATGTGCTGGCACTGTTCGACAAGACCATTCCTTGCGAAAATGCCTATGGCGTTGAGCCGGAGCTGTATGGGATGTTCCAGCGGCTGGAAAAGGCCTCGCCGGGGTGCTTTGCGGTGCGGGAGTTTAACAGCTGGCGCAGCTTGCCAGAACGCACGGCATCCTGCGTGCGGGATACTCTGGCGGGTGCTTTGAGCACCGTATTTCCGGAGTCCATCCGCCGCATGATGCGAGAAAAACCGCAGTTCGACCCTGTGCGTTTTGCAAGCCGCAAGGAAGCACTGCTGGTGATCACCTCGGCGGCAGACACCGCACAGCAATACTATGCGAACCTGTTCTACCGCAGCACGGAGCAGCAACTGCTCCGATATGCGGCCAGCTGCCCCGGCGGCGAACTGCCCCGGGAAGTGCGCTACATCTTTGATGATTTCGCCTGCACGGCCCCTATTCAAGGCTTTGCCAGCGACATCAGCCTGTTCCGCTCGGCAGGGCTTTCGGCCATTCTGCTGCTGCAGTCGGAGCAACAGCTGGAAGCTATGTACAAAGAAGAAGCTGCCGTCATTCGGCAGAACTGTGCAGTATACGCTTACTTCCCCGGCGGGTTCGATAACCGCTCCTGTGAGATCGTCTCCAAACGGATGGATCTGCCATACGACGAGGTGCTCTATGCACCGATGGGTAAGGTGTTCGTAATGAGGTCAGGGTGTCGGCCGGCATGCCTGCCCCGCTACGACACCCTGAACAGCCGGGAATACCAGGAGTATCTCAGTTGCAGCAATGACCGCACCGGCCGCAGACGCTTTGGAGGTGATGAGCTATGAGAATGTCCGCACACAAAAAGTTCGTGCTGGAACTGCGTGCCCCGGTGGAACGGTACGAGACCCGCAGTGCCGCAGGCTGTAAGCCGGGCACCGCCCGGGAAGATGACCTTGGTCAGATGCTAGAAAAAAAATTCGACGAGCTTTTTGGCCCGGGGGAAGAGGACTGAAAAAGGAAAGAAGGGGATGCGGAGCAATGCAGGATCGTTCGACGATGACGCTGGGGGGATACCTGTACAGTGTTTTCTGGAAATTCGTGGTGGGCTATATATGGTACCGCAGCCTGCTGTTCCGCCCGCTGGCGGGGCTTGAACGCAAAGCATCGCTGCACATTCTTTTGTGGTTAACGGCGGCTGCGGTGCTTGCGCTCAGCCTTGGCTTCCGCCGCAGAAAAAACGGGTGGATCTCTTCAGCCTGCGTCTTCCTGCCGTTTGGGCTGTACACGGTGCTGGCATACGCAAAGACCTTCCGCACACGCATCCTGCTGATCCTGGTGCCGACGGCTGTGCTGGCAATGGGCCTTACCGCCGTGATGTTCTGGGGCAGGCGGCTCTCGCGCCGCCGTTTCCGGGCAAGGGTCTCCCGCTGGAAGTACCTGATGGTGTGTACGGCAGTCTCGGCCAGTGTCTGCCTAATCGGCAGTGTAGGGTGGCATGCGTTTCTGGAAGGGGAGCTGTTTCCCGCCGCAGTAAAAGCACAGGCATCGGCCGTGGATGAAGCGCAGGCGCAGACCATTGCCTCGAACATCAGTGAGGTGCTGAAGCTGCAGCCCGAGGTCTGGCAGGACCTTACCACGGCCCAGCGCATCGACACGATGCAGACGATCTGCAACATCGAGGTGTATTATCTGGGCCTGCCCTGTGCGGTCACGGTGAGCGGTGCGAACCTTCCGGAAAACACGCTGGGCAGTTACGATGACAGCAGCCGGGCCATCAGCATCAGCATCGAACATCTGGAAAATGACCCGGTGGAAGAAGTGCTGGACACCCTGCTGCACGAGATCTACCATTGTTACGAACATCGCCTTGCAGAGGTGTACACCTCCGCAGACCCGGAACTGCAGCGGCTGCGGCTTTTCCGCGATGCAGCCGATTATGCCGGCGAGGTGGCGCAGCCGGTGGATCCGGAAGAAGACTACAGCGCCTATGCCGCACAGGCCATGGAAACGGACAGCCGTATCTATGCAGCCACCGGTGTGCAGGAATACTACGATCGCATTGCGGCCTATATGGCACAGAACTGATGTTACAACAGCAAATGCGGAACAGAACCGTTGACTTTTTCTGGAGGCACTGTACTAGGAAACATGAGCGTATTGCGTTCTTAAAACGTCGCCTTTGTGCTTTCCCTTTCATAGGGCAGTGCGAACCTCCTCACGGCACAAGCCTCTGCCATCCTGAAAACAACCGGTTCGCACCAAAGAAAAACAGTATTTTGCCCCAAATGTACTTTTCTTTTCATGCAATTCAATGTATAATACGAGTGTAATGTATATTTGCTCAGCTTCGACAGACCTTTTTCGATGTTTTTTAGAGAAGTTTGCCATTACAACTTATCCCCGTAAGGGGACGGAAAAATATTTGTACCTCCAGTACATTTAAAAAAGTGTGAATATTACAACTTATCCCCGTAAGGGGACGGAAACGGTGTCAAAAATTCCACTTTAAGAGTTACCTTGCCGATTACAACTTATCCCCGTAAGGGGACGGAAACTCGCTGTTCTGTGATACCACCCACTGGTCACCACATTACAACTTATCCCCGCAAGGGGACAACAAAGCACCTCCGTCACTGGCGTTTTGCCAACAGCGGAGGTGCTTTGTTGTATCCTTATTCTATTTACAGGTTACAGGACAGGTATCGTGCCTGCGGGGATGGTCATTGTAACAGGAAGCGCCTTAACACCCTGAGGAACATTTGGCCTCATGGGACGAATCTCCTGCAGGTAGTCCGTCACATCCTGCAGGAGCTGCTCAATGTGAGCAATGTCCAGCGGAAGAATGCGGTCGCTCTGCAAGCCAAAAGAGGTATCGTTTGCATGGTTGACCTGATTGCGGTAATGTATCACCCTTTGATAAAGCATTGCCGCTCCTTCGACCTGTCGCTGTACCTTATGGTCTATGACCAATTGCCCAAAATCAATTGCCTCATTCACATAGTCGTGGACCTCTTCTGCACTTGCCACGCCAAACAATATATTACCGTCCTCATTTCCTCTGTTTCTGTTCAAGCGCAAATCTGCCGTATAGTGAAGTTTTTGCTGCAGCAGAGCCATCCGGCAGAAATGGAAATGAAACAATGGATACACCCATGGTTTCCCTTTGTTCTCTTTCCGTGTTTCCAAATATTTGAACCCGCTTTCCGTAGGCTGTAAAAAAATATGGCTGCAAATATACTCCGGCATCTGCTCACACAGCAATGTCAACGCCTGCTGATATAACCCATGCTTTGCACACCAGCTCACCAGTTCTGGCAGCTTATCCAAAGCCCTCCGGTTATTTTCCTGTGATGCCAGCAGACCTTCGAATTCCATACGGAAACGATCATTCAACAGATGAAAAAACAGGCTGATCAGGGTCTTGCTCTCTTTAGGCGGTGTCTGTAATGCCTGTGCGATCTGACGCAGATCTTCGTTCAGTGCCTGCACCCGGCACAAAGCCAGATCATCCGAGAATCGATTGATGCATGTCAGCAGCGTGTGCAGAACCGGGTCGTTTTCGCCTTCGCTCTGCAAGTAATTTTTCAGCTTTTGTGCTGTTCCGGTAGAAAAGAATTCGTCCATTGCTGTGATCAGGTCGAATAAATTGTACAGCATACTGCTGTCGTGGATGCGGGAAGTCCCGTCCGGGCACAGCTCAGAATAGATCACTCTGCGGGTCTCCACGCCTCGCAGGTCCCGCATACACCGGGCAGCTGTTACCAGCAGCATGGCAGTGTCCCGCATACCACCAGAAAGGTCGATGGAAAGGGTATCTTCTGCTTCGATTTTACCCAGCAGCAAAGAGATCGCCCGGAACTGCGCTTGATCATCCATGCTGTCCGGCACCGGGATCACCACAAGCCGCTCTGCCGGAATGTCCACTGAAGGCAGGAACACATCCCGGAAATACTCTACAGTGGTGCAGGTTTTTCCGTCCGGCAGATGCACGGTAGGTTTGGTGCGCACCAACTCACTGCACAGCGCCAGAATGTAGTCCGGGCCTTCTTTGTGCTTTCTTAGTTCCTGAACGGCCGCTTCGTTGGTTTGGGTATGGATATTCGGATTTCTGCCGAACGGACTCATATACAAAAGCAATACATTGCGTTCCATCTTACACATCCTCCTGTTCTGTCCGCATCCGCAGCAGCTTCTGCTACCAGGTCTCATGCCGCTGTGATACGGTCACTTTGTTCGCACCGGGAAATTCTGCTACAGTTTTATCCTGGGCGGTTTCTTTTATCTGCATCATATCATGAAGCCGTTCTGCATGCAAGATAAAATAAAGTTTTTTCAGACCTTTATTCTTTCGATATTTTGTGCTATATTTAGCGTATGATCCCCGCAAGGGGGCAACACCAAGCAGCACCAAAAAGAAAGATGCGGTCATTCCATGTACACGCTTTTTATGTGTCTCGTTGCGCCGGATGTAATGAACATCATTTTCAGAAAGAAATAATTTAGAACTTCTTGCATAACTATCTGCAATTTGTGGGCTTTTCTCTTTGCAGCAACAAGGGGGGTGTATTATGTTCATTAACTTTACCAACCATCCGTCTGCCCAGTGGAGCGCCGAACAGAAGGCAGCAGCGCAGGCTTACGGCGAAGTGATCGACCTTGCCTTTCCTGCCATTGACCCTGCTGCGGATGAGGCGGCACTGGACTCGCTGGCATCCGCATATGCCGCCCGCATCCTGCACATGAACCCGGACGCTGTACTCTGTCAGGGCGAGTTTACCTTTGTCTACCGGGTCGTCCTGCGGCTGGAAGGAGCAGGCATCCCGGTATTTGCTGCCTGCTCTTTCCGTAAGAGTCAGGAGACCATCTCTCCGGACGGCAGCACTCTGAAGCAGAGCGTTTTCGTGTTTACCCGGTTCCGACGGTATGGTTCGCCGTCCTGAAAAGGAACTTTTTACCAACTGCGGCGTTTATAATCGGAGAGTCTGCATTTGTTCTTTTTTATGCAGATTTACTGCATTACAGTAAAGTAAACATTTTCCAACCTTCTGGCTCTTCCTTTTTTCGATGGGTTGTGATATATTTAGTATATGATCCCCGTAAGGGGGCGGAAATAAATGTCCGACCTCATGATATGCCGTTTCACATATTATCCCCGCAAGGGGACGATAACCCACTTAGGTGTCAAAATAGCCTCTTCATCTACAATTGCAACTTATCCCCGCAAGGGGACGATAACCTTGGTCCAGTGTACTGGGCAACATACAAGACATCATTGCAACTTATCCCCGCAAGGGGACGATAACTGAGTACTTCTTCCTTAAACTCGATCATTTTACACATTGCAACTTATCCCCGCAAGGGGACGATAACGCACAGAAATCGGACGCTGCCTGCATTGCGGACAGGATTGCAACTTATCCCCGCAAGGGGACGATAACCTCCTACAATAATACGTCCAGTTCCAAGCCAGATTGATTGCAACTTATCCCCGCAAGGGGGCAAAAAACTCCGCATCTTTTTTTGATGCGGAGTTTTTCTTTTGCAAACCTTAGCTCTTTGTTTTCTGTGGGCTGTCTCTCTATGAACGGAATGATTGCAGCTGCTGTGATATTTTTTCTGTTACAGCTTTTGCATAGCGACAAAATATGTTATAATAAAGCTAATTCCGAGCATCTCTCACAAAATCAACAAATACATTTTCCGTTTATTGTGCAATTCTTCCACAACCCGTAAAGGAGATGGTATTTTGAACGTTCTCACCCTGCAGTCCACCTATGGTGGGCTGCTGCACGACACCGGCAAAGCGGTGTACCGTGCCGGTGGGCAGTGCGGCAGCCACAGTGAACAGGGCTACCAGTTTTTGCACGGCGTTTTGCCGGGTGCAGGCTGGGCACCAGCGCTGGACTGTGTGCGCTACCACCACGCCGCCGCGCTGCGCGGTGCGGCAAAGGCTCTGCCTGCCGATTCCCCGGCGTATATCGTTTATCTGGCGGATGATCTTTCCGCCGCCGCAGACCGCCGGGAGGTCGAAGGCGAAAGCAGCTCCTTCCGGCGGGACCTGCCGCTGGACGCGGTGTTCACTCACCTGAACGGTACGCACCCCGGCTGGATGATGCCTGCACAGCCGCAAGATGGCAGCCTGAAGCTGCCGCACAAGCAGCAGCCGCTTTCCGCTTCCGTCTATGCAGATGCCGTGCGCAAGCTGAGCGAGTGCCTGCCCGATCTGCAGCCGCAGCCGGAGTGGATCAACTCGCTGCTGGGTCTGCTGGAAACGCAGCTCAGCTGTTTTCCGTCCAGCACCTTTACCGGCGAAAGCCCGGATGTTTCTCTGTTCGACCACGCCAAGACCACCGCAGCCATTGCGGCGTGCATCAGCGAATATGTGCAGGAAAACAGCATCACCGACCTGCGCAAGGCGCTTTTTGAGCAGGAGAAGGATTTTTGCCAAAAGGACGTTTTTTTGCTCTATACCGCCGATTTCTCCCGCATCCAGAAGTTCCTTTATACCGTCCATACCGAAAATGCCCTGCGCTCCCTGCGCAGCCGGTCGTTCTTTCTGGAACTGCTCATGGAGCATTATCTGGACGAGCTTCTGGCCGGGTGCGGCGTGTCCCGAGCCAACCTGATCTACAGCGGCGGCGGGCACTGCTATGTACTGCTGCCCAATACTGCCGCTGTGGCCGATACCTTGACCCGGTGGAACCGACAGTTCAACCGCTGGCTGCAGCAGCAGTTCGGCACCCAGCTGTTTCTGGCCAACGCATGGACGCCCTGCTCCGGCAACGACCTGACCAATACCCCGGCAGAAAAAAGCCCCTATAAGGAGCTGTTCCGCCGGGTGAACCGTCTGCTGGAACAGCACAAGTTCCACCGCTACACCGCCGAAGACCTGCGGCAGCTGAACGACACCGCCGCTTACCCGGATGGCCGGGAATGCAAGGTGTGCGGCACCAGTGCCAACCTGAAGGATGACCTGTGCCCATGGTGCAGACTATTCGTGGATCTTTCCTATAAGATCCAGAACAAAACCGCATTCGTGGTCAGCCGCCGGGCTTCCGATGCGGACGACTGCACCCTGCCCGCGCTGGACGGCGGCAGCGAATATCTTTCCCTCACCGATCCGGCTTCCGCCCGCAAGCGCCTGAACTCTGACGAACCTATCGTGCGGGTGTATACCAAAAATGCACCGTTCACCAGTCTGACGTACAGCACCAATCTGTACGTGGGCGACTATGCCGCCAGCAACAGCATGGAAGAACTGGCCGGGCAGTCCCAGGGCGTGCGCCGTATTGCAGTCTGCCGTATGGATGTGGACAACCTCGGACACGCATTTATCTCCGGTTTCGAGCAGGAAAACGAGAAAGACCCTGTCAAACGGATGCACTATGTTACCCTGTCCCGCACCTCGGCGTTCTCCCGGCAGATGTCACTGTTTTTCAAGTGCTACATCAACGGCATTCTCGAAGGGCTGCAAGTGAGCATTGTTTATGCCGGCGGCGATGATGTGTTCCTTGTGGGCGCATGGAACGCTGTGCTGGAAGCAGCACAGCGCATCCAGAGCAATTTCACTGCATTTTCCTGCGGTGCACTGACCCTCAGCGCAGGCATCGGCATCTTTGATGACCATTACCCCATCCGGCTTTCCGCCGAGGAAACTGCCGCGCTGGAAGAAGCCGCCAAGCATCTGCCCGGCAAAAATGCAGTGGCACTGTTTACGCCGGAGCGCAAAGCAGTACGGGATGCAAAGGGCAATCTGCTGGTGCAGCCGGAGCAGGGACATATCTATGCGTGGGATGTATTCCGTACAAAGGTCCTGACCGAAAAGGTCGGCTGCCTGCAAAGCTTCTTCGGCAAGGATGACGCCGAGCATGGAAACACCATGCTCTACAATCTTCTGGCACTGCTGCGGGAAGCAGAAAACGACCGCATCAACCTTGCACGGTACGCTTACCTGCTGGCGCGGCTTTCCCCAAAAAAGAATGCACCAGATTATAAACTTTACGAGCAATTCTCTCACAACATGATGGATTGGGCATTGGATGCCGTACAGCGTCACCAGCTCATCACCGCAATTTATATTTATGTCTATCAGAACAGAAAGGGTGGCGACACAGATGGCAGGATGGAATGATAATGGCCGCAGCTATGGACAGCAGAAAGAGCTGCCGCCGGAGATCACGCCGAAAAAGGTGCCGGAAGATTATGTAGACGAAGCCGAGCGTATTATGAGCAACCTGATGAGTCAGCCCAAAAAAGTGACCACTAGCAAGATCCGTGGCCTGCTGAGTCTTGTAACAGAGATTTTTAACGTTGAAAATCTCCGCACCGAAGAAGCACTTTTGCCCGAAAGTGTTGTAAAGATTAATCTGATGCGAGTTCGGGTAGCCTATGAATATGGTCGCGATACCGGAGAAAGTGTCGGTAAAGATAAAGCTTATCCCATGAAAGACTTTATTTCACAATCACATCTGCTAGAATACCTCAAGGGCATTTCCACCGACCGTGCGGATCTGATCCGCTTTGCACACTACATGGAAGCGCTGGTCGCTTTCCACCGCTACTTTGGCGGCAAGGAGGGGTAATTATGTATGGAAAAATTCTGATCCGGTGCGATCTGGAAGTGCGCACCGGTATGCACATCGGCGGTTCCTCTGCCTTTTCTGCCATTGGTGCTGTGGACAGCCCGGTGGTGCGTGACCCTTATACCAGTTATCCCATCGTACCCGGCAGCAGTCTGAAAGGCAAACTGCGTACCCTGCTGGCCCGCAGCATCTGTCAGGATATCGAACACATGCCTGTTTTTGACAAGGACGACGAGCGCATTCTGCGCCTGTTCGGTTCCTCGGAGCCGGTGCGCCGTTCCCGCCTGCAGTTTGCGGATGCCTTTTTGTCCAATGCAAAAGAGCTTTCCAACGTGGGTGTGACCGAGGTCAAGACCGAGAACGCAATTTCCCGTGCCAACTCTGTGGCCAATCCTCGCCAGATCGAACGTGTGATCGCCGGTGCAAAGTTCGGTGTCAGCATCGTTTACGATGTGACCGACCCGGCACAGGTCGAGGAAGATCTTTCTCTTCTGGCCAAAGGCATGAAGCTGCTGCAGATGGATTATCTGGGCGGCCATGGTTCCCGCGGCAGCGGCCGTGTCAGCCTGAAAAACTTTGCGCTGGAAGGCTATGGCGCGCAGGTGGATCTCAGCCACCTGAAATCCCTCTTTGATGAGGTGGATAGTTATGAACTATTTTCTGTTTAAGCTTCAGTTTGACACAGCTGTTCATTTCGGAGGAGCCGACTCTGCATTGTCACTTTATACCTCCGAAGAAACCCTGCGGGCAGATACCCTGTTTTCTGCCCTCTGCCATGAGACCCTCGTCCAGCACGGAGAAGAAGCTCTGGAACAACTTTGTGCGCAGGTCCGGCAGGGAAAATTCCTGCTCAGCGATACAATGCCCTGGTATGGCGAAACGTTTTACCTGCCAAAACCCATTGCCGCGTCAGAATCCGCTGAGGAAGTGGAAACCACCCTGCGCAAAAAGGTAAAAAAGCTAGCCTGGATCCCTGTGTTGGAATTTGACCGCTACGTCAGAAGCCTGCATGAAGGTCATTTTACCCCTGACGAGCAACCGGAAAGCTTTGGCACCCACTATGAGCAAACCAAGGCAGCCGTTCCCATGCAGGGGGATACCATGCCGTATCAGGTTGGACTGTTTTGTTTTGCGCCGGACTGCGGACTGTATTTCATCTGCGGATTTACCGAAGACGGTCAGGATGAAGATCTGGAGTATTTGCTGAATCAGCTGGGCGCTACCGGCATCGGCGGCAAAGTCAGCTCTGGTTACGGAAAGTTCCATGTAGTGCAAAAGCTTTGTCTGAATACACCCTCTGACGCGCAGACCAAGTGGCTGCGCCGTGCACTTTCTGCCAACCGCGCACCCTATCTGCTGCTGACCACCAGCCTGCCGCAGACAGATGAACTGGACAGCGCGCTAAAAGACGCTTCTTTCCAGCTCGTACGCCGCAGCGGATTTATGGCATCCGATCGTGTGGAAACTCCACTGAAGAAAAAAACGCAGTATGCCCTTTCGGCAGGATCTGTCCTGCAAAATCGTTATCAAGGTGCTTTGTATGATGTTGGTTTGTCGGATGTGCATCCGGTATACCGCTATTCCAAACCGATCTTTATGGGGGTGACATTATGATTCAGCAGGATCATCTGCAGATCTTCGACCTTACTCTGAATGTATGGGCACCTCTGTTTGTTGGCAATGGCAGCAGCTGTACCAAAAAAGAGTACATGTACAACACCCGCAATGGCAAAGTCTCCTTTCTGGACGAGCAAAAATTTTTCAGCTTTCTGGTCGAACGCGATCTGGTGGACAAGTATGAGCAGTTTATGCTTAGTGACCAGTCCAATCTTTGGGCGTTCCTGACCAAAGACTGCGGCATTTCCGATGTGGAACTGAAAACACTGACTCGTTATCAGATTGTGGCAGGTGATGCTCTGGATGCCAAGCATTCACTGAAAGGAATCCATGCTTTCCAGCGTGATGCACAAGGGCACGCCTACATTCCCGGCAGCAGCATCAAGGGTGCGCTGCGTACTGCATGGCTGCTGAGTGCGGTATTGGCTGACCGCAGTACCGGACACAGCCTTGCACCAAACCGCCGGGCCACCTTTCCGGAAGAGAAATATGTCAACCAGCTGCACCTGCGCACTCTGAAAGATGGAAGCATCGCTTCGGACGCTGTCAACAGCATTTTCCGCGGCATTCAGATCTCGGACAGTCTCTCAATCCCGGACAACTGCATGATGCTGGCCGGAAAAACAGACTCCGCCACAGATGGCGGAACCCACAGCATCAACCTCTGCCGGGAATGCGTCGCACCGGGCACAGCCATCCGGTTCAAGCTGACCCTGGATCAGTCTGTTCTGAAGGGCCGCATTACAAAAGACTCTCTGCTGGAATCCATCCAACAGTTCGATGCATCCTATCAGCAGACCTACGCTCGGCATTTTACCCTGCCGCGCGGTGCCGTCAACCTGCCGCAGCAGCCCTATCTGATCCTGGGCGGCGGCTCCGGGTTCTTTGCCAAGTCGCTAGCATATCTCTATCTTGGCGAAAAAGAAGGTTTGCGCTGGACAGCAGAGCAAATGGCGCAGATGTTCCGTAAACATAAGCATGAGCGTGATGCCGAAAATGGCATTTCCCCGCACACCATGAAATATGCTCGCTTTCGTGGTCGGCTTTATCCCTATGGACATTGCGGGGTGAGTATCTTATGATCCAGCAGATTCAACTGGTTTTATCTCCCCCCAATGATGTGCGGATTCCCCAGTCGTGGGCCTATCGTCTGTATGGTTGGCTGATGTCACAGATTTCTTCTGAATTTGGAGAGCAGATGCATCTGCAAGGGGAACACCCCATTGCGCATTTTCTATGTTTTTCGCCGGAAAAACAGTCTTTGATCTGGACGGTCAACCTGCTGAATGACGCTGCTCGACAGGTAGTTTTTCCCGTTTTGGAATCTGCAAAGGAAATCCCTCTGCATGAATTGGTGTTACCTGTTTCAGAGGTCCATGTCTCTTCAGCGGTTTCTGCTGCGGAAATCATTCGTGCCGGGCGTTCCTGCAGCGAAAACCGCACGAAATTGATTTTCCAGTCGCCATGTGCCTTCAAGCAGGCCGGTCGTTATGCTATTTACCCACAGGAAAACCTGATCCTGCAAAGTTTGATTACACATTGGAATACAACGTTCCCAGAATACGCACTTACAGATTCTGATGCGCTACAAGCTTTACAGCAGGGACTTCACATTGTGGATTACAATCTCCATACGACACGTTACCTGCTAAAAGAAACACGAATCCCGTCCTTTCTCGGAAATGTAACGGTTGAAGCTCACCTTGCACCACCACTTCTGGAATTGTGGAATACATTGCTCTCTTTTGCACCGTATGGTGGAATCGGCATCAAAACCACGCTCGGCATGGGTGGAACAACTACAGCTTTTCAAAAGAGAAACTTCTGTACCTGATTGTAAATTTAGGTAATCGTCTAGGAATGGCATGTACCGTAACCACCGGTCAGAGCCATGGAATAGCGTAATACTAAAACAGCTGCTTAAGGAGCCATGAGAGTCGGTCTATCAACTGATAATCACAATACCACGCAAGCCCCTGCTGAGTGGTGGCATTGTGAACAGCTCCAAGGGGAGCTTTGGTCTGGGACAGCGTAGTGTGAAAAGCTGGACCAGTTCTCCGTCCCCAAATACGAGTTTGCGGTGGGCACCGCCATCCACAACGTGGTGCAGGACCTGATGACCCCGGAGGATGCCAGCCGCATGGCACAAGCTCTTTACGATGCCGCCGACCCGGTTTCTCGTTAAGTGGGCAGTAGATGCCGCACAAAAAATTTTGATACCAAGCACTGTTTTCCGTCCAATAAAATTCCCGTGCTGCCTTCGGGCGGCTTTTGTTTTAGCATATAAACCGTTCCATGCGGACGGTTTATCCACGATTTTAGCACTCCCAAGCTTCGTACTTTTTATACGGCGAAAAGGATTATAATTTTCTGCGTAGTACGGTATAATAGGCAAAAGTTTACTGTACGAAAGTGAGGAGTGGCGGTGGACAACATTCTGAACACTATAACCGCCTACCGTAAAGAACGCAAATGGTCGCTTTACGATTTGGCAACTCATGCGGGGATGAAATCGATCACCATTTCCACATGGTATAACAACAGTGCGACCCCGTCCATTCCTTCGCTTGTAAAGATCTGCGATGCCTTTTAGATTACACTTTCTGAGTTTTTTGCTAAGGCAGAGGGAAGTGAGTCTACCCCGGTGGTACTTACGTCTCAGCAAATGCAGATTATTGATCGGTGGCCGGTGCTGCGTCCCGACCAGCAGGAAGCTGTTTTGAATTTACTGAATGTACCATACATATTTCCAAATCGCTTCTGGTATTCAAAGATTACGGCTACCAGTTGACTACTACAAAGGAAAGCAACATCCGGGATGTGGACGTTGCTCCAGAGTACATGGACTTCCTCAAAGAATATTATAAGTATTGGAAGTCCCAGAAAAAATTGATGGGAGGAAGTTGGCAGAAAAGCCTTGATAAGAAAAGTTCCCAGTATGCGCCCTCGCTCCTTGCCCTTCGGGGAACGGACTTCGTGATCTGCAACGACCACGGATTTCCTATCAACCCGGACAGCTACGGCGCACTGGTTCGCAGGATCGGACAGCGGGCAGGCATTGAAGGGCTGCATCCTCATATGTTTCGGCACACTTTTGTGAGCATCCTCTTGTCCAACCCGGAGATCGGCGTGGCAACGGTGGCCGCAGAAACCGGACACGCACAGCCCAGTACCACCCTCGCAATCTATACGCAGGTCTATGACAAGCGGCGCAAAGAGATTCGCAGCCAGATGAGCAAGGAACTGTACGAATGAGCAAAAAAGAAGCACGAAGGCCGGAACCTTCGTGCTATTTTGGTGGGTCAGGCAGGACTTGAACCCGCGACCAAGCGGTTATGAGCCGCCAGCTCTGACCAACTGAGCTACTGACCCGCAGAGTGCCGCCGCATCCGGGCGGAGTGCTACAGAGTAGTATAACAAAAAAGACGGGAAATGAAAAGCGATTTTTGCAAAATTATTTGGTGCGGTGGGCATCCAGCTTCTGCATCAGGAAGCGGTCCAGCATTTCCTGCGGGAAGAGCGGCTCCTTGTAACCGAAGGCTTCCCGGATGAAGATGAGGGTGACGACGGTCTGGCGGCCGGGATCGAGCCGGAGGGTGTACAGGGTATCCAGCGGCTGCTGGGTGGGCTGGTGGAGCGTCAGGTGGAGCAGGAAGCCGCCGTCGTTCTCGCGGCGGCACTCGTACACGAACTCGTCGGTGTCCTTATGTTCGTCGAGGCGGTCAAAGCAGTCGTCCAGCGGCAGGTCGGTGCGGAACTCGCTCAGGCCGGTGGGGCCGTACTGGCTGCGGCGGGTGTTCTCCCGCCGGGTGAGCAGCAGGACGATGGCCCCCAGCGCCACCGCCAGCAGAATGATGGAAAAGACAGCGTTCATGTCGCCCTCCTGAGTTTTTTGATGAGAGTTTTCCTTATTGTAACACAACACGCGGGAAATTGTGTTATAATATTTGAAAAATTCCAAATTTTACGGCAGCCCGTGCCAGTCTCACGGGCGGGAGGTTCCTCATGAAATTGAAATTTACCCACAAGACATGGTACTTTTTCCTGCTGTGCGCGGCGGCGGCTTCGATGCTGAACGGCTTTGCGGTGCTGGGCGGGATGGACTTCTCCTTCTTGGAGATGATCGCATTCTGCATCACGGGCATCACCGTCCTGTTTCTGGCGGCGGAAAAGGGCAGCCCGGCCAAGGAGAAGCGGAATTACTTCTGCGTCTTCGTGGTGCTGATGCTCAGCTATGTGGTCAACGGCTGGGCGGCGTACATCTGCTCGGCGCTGGTCTGGCCCGCCCTGCTGGGGCTGGAATACCAGAAGGGCAAGCCCATCCAGCGGCAGCTGCAGCTCGTGGGCGCGGCGGAAGTGCTCCACCTGATGTTCGTACTGCTGACGGTCTACGGCGGCATGACGAATCTGAGCTTCTGGGCCAACCTGCTCTGGGTGCTGCTGGCCTGTGCCCGCGGCTGGGCCGCGCTGAGCCTGTATAAGATGCAGGAGGACGCATGACCCAGCGGCGGAGAGCTCCGCGCCGCCGGAAAAAGATCCGGCGGCGGGTGTTTCTGGCAGGGCTCGGCGGGGCCGCGCTTGCCGCCGGAGCGTATATTGTGCATCATTCTATCCAAAATGGAAACCAGTCGAAGTCTCCGACCGCCCCGGAAGCGGCACCGGAACCGAACCCGGCCCTGCCCTCCGGCGAGTGGCGGGCCGTCTGGGTGAGCTATCTGGAATGGGCGCGGATGGACTTTTCCTCCGAGGAGGCCTTCCGTGCCGCCGCTGCGGAGCTGCTGGACAACAGCGCCGCGCTGGGGCTGAACACGGTCATCGCGCAGGTGCGGCCCTTCGGGGATGCGCTGTACGAGAGCAGCCTGTTCCCGTGGAGCCATCTCTGCACCGGGACGCAGGGGCAGGGCCCCGGCTTTGACCCACTGGATGTGCTGGTGACTGAGGCCCACGGGCGGGGGCTTTCGCTGGAAGCGTGGGTGAACCCCTACCGGCTGAAGAGTTCCGCCGCCATGCCGCCCAGCATTGCAGACACGAACCTGATGAACACCCACCCGGAGTGGTGCTGCACCGTGGGAGACGGGGTCTACCTGAACCCCGCCATCCCGGAAGCGGCGGCCTATGTGGTGCAGGGCGTGGCCGAACTGGTGGAAAAGTACGCCGTGGACGGCATCCACTTCGACGACTATTTTTATCCCACCACGGACACCTCCCTTGACGCGGCCCAGTTCGCGGCCAGCGGAGAGGCCGACCTCGCCGATTGGCGGCGGGCGAACGTGACGGCCCTTGTCAAAGGGGCCCGCGACGCCGTGAAGGCTGCTGACCCGACCCTGCGCTTCGGCATCAGCCCGCAGGGCAACCCGGACAACGACCTTGCCACCCAGTACAGCGATGTTTACGGCTGGCTGGCGGCCTCCGGCGAAGAGGCCGTGGTGGACTACCTCTGCCCCCAAATTTACTGGGGCTACGGCTACCAATTGCAGTCGGGCAGCACCCGCTTTGCCTTTGAGAACATCGTGCCGGAGTGGCTGGGCATGGCCCGCGCGGCGGATGTGGCGCTTTATTTCGGCCTTGGAGCCTACCGGGTCGGCGTGGGCGACGGCGGCGCCAACGAGGACAGCACGAGCCAGTGGACCACCGGCAGCGCCTTGGCCCGGCAGGTGGCCGACCTGCGCCGCTGGGGTGCACAGGGCTGGGCACTCTACCGGTACGATTCCCTCTTCGGCCCGGCGCAGAACGACCTTGCCGCCGCCGAGCGGGCAGCGCTGGCGGAGGGGAACGGCTGATGGGTCGATTCTGTCTTTCCCTTTTCGTTGACAAAACTGCGCTGAACAGTTAAACTAAAGGGTAGCGATTCGCAAATTGATTTGTCGATATAGATAAGGAGCGTTTTTATGCCGAGCAACAAAGTCCGCACCCGTTTTGCCCCCTCGCCCACCGGCTATATGCACGTTGGCAACCTGCGCACCGCGCTGTACACCTACCTGATGGCCAAGCACGAGGACGGCACCTTCATCCTCCGCATTGAGGATACCGATCAGGGCCGCTATGTGGAAGGCGCCGTGGACGTCATCTATAACACCCTGCGCGAAGCGGGCCTGAACTGGGACGAAGGCCCGGACATCGGCGGCCCGGTGGGCCCCTATGTCCAGAGCGAGCGGATGGGCATGTTCAAGCAGTATGCCGAGCAGCTCGTCGCCGAGGGCAAAGCCTACTACTGCTTCTGCACCGAGGAGCGGCTGGAAGCCCTCCACGCCGAGCAGCGCGCCCGCGGCGAGATGACCCACTACGACGGCTGCTGCCGCGACCTGCCCGAAGAGGAGGTCAAGAAGCGTCTGGCCGCCGGGGAGCCTTATGTCATCCGCCAGAAGATCCCCCGCACCGGCATCACCGGCTTCGATGATGTGGTCTACGGCCACATCGAGGTCGAGAACAGCGAGATGGACGACCAGATCCTCATCAAGACCGACGGGATGCCCACCTACAACTTCGCCAACGTCGTGGACGATCACCTGATGGGCATCACCCACGTCATCCGCGGCAGCGAGTATCTGTCCTCCACCCCCAAGTACAATCTGCTGTATCAGGCCTTCGGCTGGGAGATCCCCACCTACATCCACTGCCCGCCGGTCATGAAGGACGCCCAGAACAAGCTGTCCAAGCGCAACGGCGATGCCAGCTATCAGGATCTACGCGCCAAGGGCTACCTGAGCGCCGCCATCCTGAACTATATCTGCCTGCTGGGCTGGAGCCCCAAGGGCGAGTACGCCGAGCAGGAGATCTTCTCCCTCGACGAGCTGCGGAAGGTCTGGAGTCCGGACGGCATCTCCAAATCCCCCGCCATCTTTGACCCCCTCAAGCTGCGGGCCATCAACGCGGAGTACATCCGCCGCCTGAGCCCGGAGGACTTCCTCGCTGCCGCCGAGCCGTGGATCGATCAGGCCGTGCACGCCCCCATCGACAAGAAGCTCCTCTGCGCGAACCTCCAGCCCCGATGCGAAGTGCTGGGCGAGATCCCGGAGCAGCTGGACTTCTTCGACGCCATGCCGGAGTACGATGTGAGCCTGTACACCAACAAAAAGCAGAAAACCACCCCCGAATCCGCTAAGGAGGCGCTGGAGGCCCTGCTGCCCGTGCTGAGCGACGAGGCGCTGGACTTCACGAACCGCGACGCCGTCTTCGACGCCTGCAAGGCTAAGGCCGAGGAGCTGGGCAAGAAGAACGGCTGGCTGCTCTACCCGCTGGGCATCGCCCTCTCCGGCAAGCAGCGCACCCCCGGCGGCGGCACCGACCTCGCCTGCATGATGGGCCGCGAGACCACCCTCGCCCGCGTGAAGGCCGCCATCGAGAAGCTGAACGGGTAAGTTTTTGTTGCTTCCCCGCACGCCCCCAAAAACCGCCCTGCGGCCGCGCTACAGTATATGCAAGCGGCGCGGGAAACAGAACAACGACAAAAGATCCCCGCCGGAAAGCGGGGATTTTTCATGCTCAAAGTTCTGAAAACGGATGTTTCTCACCCCTTTGCGGCGGCGCTGATGCCGCGGGCCGCCGTCCGCCCGGCGCTGCGGCAGGGGTCGGCATTTCTGGCCGGGTTCCTCGGCGGGTGGGCCGCGCTGTACGGCGCGCTGATGCCCTTCGGCTTGGGGCTGACGCTGGGGTTCGCGGAGGACTGCTTCGCCGCCGGGGCGGCAGGGGCCCTGCTGGGCCTCCTGCTCCACGGGTTCGGGGCGCTGTCGCTGGACAGTCTCTGTCTGCTCTGTGCGGTGGGGGCCGCCGTGGCTGCGCGGTGGCTCTGGCCGGGCCGGTTCCGCCCTGCCGCGCTGGCGGGCTGCGGGGCGCTGGGGCTGGGAGCCGTCTGCTTTGCCTTCGGCCCCACGGGCGGCGGGGTCGATCTCCTGCTGACCTGCGGAGCGGATGCTCTGCTGGCGGCGGCGCTGGGCTTCGCGCTGCGGCGGTTCCCGCCCGAAACGCCCGGCGTTGGGATGCTGCTGGTCGCGGCCGGGGCAGCGGCAGCGCTGGGCAGCGTTTCGCTGGGGCTGCTCTGCCTTGGCGTGGCGGTCTGTGCCGCCGTCGAGCTTGCCCTCTGCTGCCGGGGCCAGCCCACCGCCGCCCTCGCGTACTGCGCTGTGACCGGGGCCGCCCTCTGTGCCGCAGACCCTTCCCTCGGCCCGGCAGCAGCCGGGCTTTCCTGCGCCAGTGCCGCCGGGGCCCTGCTGGCACCGGGCCGACGCATCGAAGCCTTCGCCGCCTACGCGGGCGGGTGCGTGGCCGGGGTGCTCTGCGTTCAGCCGCCCGGAAATGCCTTTTCCCTGCTGCTCAGTGCCGGGGCCGGGCTGGCAGCGGCGGCACTTCTGCCGAAGGGCTGGCTGGCCCCGGTGCCCGCCGCAGAGGCTGCTGCCCCGGAGGAGCGGCCCCGCTTTTCGGCGGCGGCTACCCGGCTGGAAGCGGTGGCGGAAAGCCTGTCCTCGCTGGCGGAGACGGTCAACGAGGTCTACGACGCCCTGCCCCACCGGTGCGAAAGCTTCCGCTGGGTCATCGACAACACCCACGACAGCCTTTGTTTCAACTGTGGGCGGCGGGAATGCTGCTGGAAACAGGAATACGCCGCCACGCTGGACGGGATGAACGCACTGCGTCCCATTCTGGAACAGAACGGACATCTGGAAACCAGCGACCTGCCCGGTGCGCTGTCCCGCTGCATCCACCCGGCGGCTCTCTGCGCAGCGGCGAACAAGTCCTTCGCGCTTTACCGCAGCCGGAAGGAGGCCCGCGTCCACGCCGAAGCCATGCGCACCGCCTTAACGGAGCAGTACAGCGCCGTGGCCGATGCGCTGGGGGTGCTCAGCGAGCAGCTTGGCCGCCCCGGCAATCCGGAGCCCTACAAATCCGGGCGGGTGGCGGACTTCTTTTCGAGCCTCGGCACCCCGCCGCTGGAATGCGCCGTCTCGCTGGACGACCTTGGCCGGACGCGGGCGGCGGTCACCCTGCCCCGCACCCGCTTTGCTGCCGCCGAGCTTTCGGCCTTGGCGCAGGAGGTCGGGCGGCTCTGCCGCCGCACCTTTGAGCCGCCGCAGGTCCTCTCCTGCAAGGGAATGACCACCCTGCTCTTTTCCGAAAAGCCCGCGCTGCGGGCCGTCTTCGGCTTTGCGGCCAGCGCCGCGCGGGGGACGATCTCCGGCGACGCAGTTCAGCAGTTCTGCAGCCCGGCGGCGGCTCAGATGATCCTCTGTGACGGGATGGGCACCGGCCGCCCCGCCGCTGTGGACGGCAACCTTGCCGCCGAATTGACGGCCCGGCTGCTGAAGGCCGGGTTCACAGCGGAACTGGCGGCGCGGTTGGTCAATGTGGCGCTGGCCCTCAAGAGCGACGAGGAGAGCGGCGCAACGCTGGACCTCATCAGCGTGGACCTCTACACTGGCACCGCCCGGCTGTTCAAGGCCGGGGCCGCACCGGGCTTTCTCGTCCACGGCGGGCGGGCGCGGCCCGTGGGGGACGCCAGCCTCCCCATCGGCATTCTGGGCGGGGTAAACGGCCAGAGCCGGGTGGTGCACCTCGCCGCCGGGGATTATGCGGTGCTCGTGTCGGATGGGCTCCTCGTGGACGGCACAGGCTGGGTGCTCAAGCAGCTGGAACTCTCCGCTGCCGCTGCCGACCCGCCCGAACAACTGGCCAAAACGCTGGTAGAAACTGCCCGCACCCGCGCCGAAGCAACGGGCCGCCCCGACGATATCACCGCCGCCGTCCTGCGGCTGGAAAGCTGTGGGCGTTGATTTGTTCATAAACGGGGCTTATAATGATGGCATCTGCTCTGTACAACCTCTCCGTCATTGCTTCGCAATGCCACCTCCCCTTGTAGGGGAGGCCTTGGCAGTCCTCGCAAAGTTTCCGGTTTCGCCAGAGGCTCCCCTACTAGGAAAGACTCCCCCGGCCGGGGGAGGTGGCGTGTAAACGCCAGAAGGGGACGACTGTCGAGCGGCAGCGAGACTGAGAGGTTGTACAAAGAAAAACCTCATCTTTGGAGGATATTTTCTATGTTAAACCTCACCGTCGCGCAGGACGGCAGCGGCGACTATGCTTCCATTTCCGAAGCTGTGCTGGCCGTGCCGTATGAGCTGGAAGCCGAGATCACCATCGGCCCCGGCGTTTACCGGGAAAAATTGGTCTGCGAAAAGCGCCGCATCACCCTGCGGGGAGCCGGAGCCAACGCCACCCGCCTTGTCTGGGGCGACGGCGGCAGACTGCCCCACCCGGATGGCCGCTCCACCCACACCTTCCGCAGCTACACCGCCTTTTTCAGCGGGGAACAGCTCACCGTGGAGGACCTGACCATTGAGAACGACGCCGGGCCGGGCAGCGCCGTGGGACAGGCCGTGGCCGCCTATGTGGACAGCGCACGGGCCGTCTTCCGCCGGGTGAAGCTGCTGGGCAATCAGGACACCCTGTTCTGCGCCCCGCTGCCCGAAAAAGAGCGGGAAAAGGACGGCTTCCTCGGCCCCCGCACCTTTGCGCCCCGCCGCGCCACCGCCCAGTATTACCAGAACTGCGAGATCGCGGGCGACATCGATTTCATCTTCGGCGGGGCGGACGCGCTGTTTGAGCAGTGCACTCTGCGCACGGTGGACAACCACATCCCCCACAGCTACATCACCGCCCCCTCCGGCCCGGCCGACGGCCTCGGCTTCGTCTTCTGGGACTGCGATTTCGTCTCGGACTGCCCGGCGGGCGGCATCTACTTAGGCCGTCCGTGGCGGCCCACCGGCAAGACCGCCGTGCTGGACTGCCGGCTGGGGGCCCATATTTCGCCGGAGGGCTTCGTCGGCTGGAACGACCGCACCGATACCGATTTAGCGCAGTTCGTGGAGGCTGGCAGCTCCGGTGAGGGGGCCGCGCCCCGCCCCGCGTGGGTCCACGCGCCTTCCGCTGCAGATGCCGCCGCCCTGCTGGCCCGCGCCCGCAAGCGCTGCCGTCCGGAACTTTAACGAAAAAGGAACGTCAACATGAAAAAACTTCCCAATGCTGTCAAATGGCTCATCATCGTGGTGGTGCTGGCCCTCATGGGCTGGATGCTGGTCGCGGTCAATGACCGCGCCTCCCGCGTCAAGATGCCGGAGCCCGACAACAGCCTCGGCGTTTACCGCTCTGCCGACGCTTGAATTTGATCCAATAAAAAAGAGACTGCTGCAAACTTCTCTTCCCGGCGAAGCCGTGACGGAGGGAGTGTGCAGCAGTCTTTTCGTTTATCTGCTTGTCATGAGGAACCAGAACGTCGTGCCTTTGCCCACAGTGCTCTGGACACCGAAGCGGAAGCCGTGCTGCTGGAAAATGGCCTTGGTGATGGACAGGCCGAGGCCGGTGCCCTGCCTGCCCGCGTCGGAGCGGGAGCGGTAATACCGGTCAAAGATATAGGGCAGGTCATCCGCCGCGATGCCGGGACCGTGGTCTTCCACCTCGACCCGGACGCCCTCGGCGCATTTTTCCGCCCGCAGCACGAAGACGCCGTCGGCCCCGATGTGGTGCATGGCGTTGCCCAGCAGGTTGTGCAAAGCCCGCTGCATCATGTTGGGGTCAGCGTAAACGGGCAGTTCCTCCTCCGGCAGTTCCAGCCGGAGCTGCCAGCCGTTCTGGGTGCAGATGGCATCGTACCGCTCGCTGACCTCGTCGCAGAGCTGGGCCATATCGAAGTGGACCTTCTCGCACTTTTCCGCGCCGCTGGTCACCTTGCTCAGCTCCATGACGCTGGAAACAAGGGCCGTCAGCCGGTCGGCCTCGTCCACGATGATGTTCATCTGTTCGTCGCGGTGGGCCTTGTCGTCGCCGGTAATGTCCCGCACCGTTTCCGCATAGCCCTTGATGAGGGTCAGCGGAGTGCGCAGGTCGTGGGAGACGTTGGCCAGCAGGTCCCGCTGCATCTGGGAGGCACGCTGGACCTCTTTCGCCATATGGTTGAAGTCCTCGGCAAGGTCGCCCAGCTCGTCGTTCCGCCGCGTTTCCACATGGACAGCGTAGTTGCCCTGCGCCACCTGCCGCGCCGCGCCGGAAAGCTGGCGCAGCGGCTTTGTGAACCACTCACTGAACAGCCACGCCGCGCTCATGGAGAACGCGAAGATCAGCGCCGCCGCCAGCGGCAGCACCGTGCTCAGCACCGTGCCCGCCTCGGAAACGTGCATCAGGGTGGTGCTGACGAGGACGGTATAGGCCCCGTCCGACGTCATCCGCCCCACAACGAGCTGATTATAGGCCGAGGGCTTGGCCGCCGGGAGCACGCGGGCAAAATCCCCGTTCTCGCGGCAGTACTGGCGCACCTGACGGGCCGTCGAATAGAACGCGTCGTCGTCCAGCGTATCCGGGAAGGATTTCTGATGCAGACTGCAATAGGACAGGTTCTCGTATTTTTTGATGGTTCGGAGGGTGGCGTCCGAGATATCGACGCAGAAGCTGCTCAGCTCCCCGCCGGAATAGATCTCGCTGCCGAGCTGGCTGAAGAACTCCTCGTTCGTGACCTTGATGCCGCCGAACGCCCAGTAGGAGAGGGTCGTGCCCGACGCAATGGCTTCGTCCATCTTGGTCACGATGAGGTCGGCTTCCTCGGTCAGTTGTTTCTGGATATGCTTGGTGTACAGCGGCTCCAGCAGCTGCGTGCTCAGGAACCAGAACATCCCCAGCAGCAAAAGGCAGATCAGGCACAGAAACCACATCAACTGCCCCCGGATGCCGATGGAGCGCCGTTTTTTTTCCTGTTGCCGCATCAACTGCGTTCCTCCGTTTTACCGCGCCGCGTCCGGGTCGAACTTATAGCCGATGCCCCACACCGTTGCGATGTAGCCCCGGCACTTGCCCAGATGGCCGCGCAGCATCTTGACGTGGGTATCCACGGTGCGGTCCTCGCCGAAATAATCGTAGTTCCATACTTTTTGCAAAATTTTCTCGCGGCTGAGGGCGATGCCCTTGTTGGACGCCAGAAAGACCAGCAGGTCGAACTCCTTAGGCGTCAGGCTGACTTCCTCGCCGCTCACCCGGACGGTGTGGCTGGCCGTGTCGATGGTCAATTCGCCAAAGGTCATGGTTCCGTCGGCGCTTTCGCTCCGGGGCATGGTGCGGTTGAGCACCGCCTTGACGCGGGCCACCAGCTCCCGCGGGGAAAACGGCTTGACCACATAATCGTCGGCGCCGCCTTCAAGGCCAGCCAGCTTATCGTATTCCTCGCCGCGGGCCGTCAGGATGATGACCGGCGTGTTGATGTGGCGGGTGCGCATCTCCCGCAGACAGGTCATGCCGTCCATGAACGGCATCATCAGATCGAGGATCACCAGATCATATCCGCCGCCGCTCAGCAGAGAAAGTGCCGCCGAGCCGTCGCCCGCTTCCTCGCAGACATAGCCCGCATACTGCAGGTGCTCCCGGATCAGCTCCCGGATCCGGGGTTCATCATCAACGATCAGAATTTTTGCCATCAGTGGCTCCCTCCTCACGGAATAATTGCTGATTTTCTGAGGATATCATACAGCGAAGTTTGGAAATTTTTGTGAAGTTTGGGTGAAGGGTTTGGAAAAACCCCCTCTTTCAGTATACCACATTCCGGTGGTGCAATCCAGAAGGGCGCGGCTTGCGCTTTTGCGCACAAGTGTGCTATACTGAAGCGATACGAAACCACACACATTTTAAGGAAAAAGGGACCATACTTCCATGCGGATCGGACTTGTTGAATTGCTGCTCATTCTGCTCATCGCCGCCCTGTCCATCGGCCCCAGCGCCGCCCTCTGGGTGGAGCGCTGGATGCGCCGCGCCCAGCGCTCCACGGCAGCCGCCGCCCGCCGCCGGGCCGCGCAGGAGGCCCAGCGCGCCGCCGAGCGGGAGGAAGTGCTCCAGCGCTTCCAGAAGCTGAGCATCGTCTTTGTATTCTGTGCCGCCGCTGCCCTCGTCTGGGGCTTGGTGCTGCGGCCCATTGACGCCACCGTTACGCCCTACACGGCCCCGGAGATCCAGCCGATGCCGGACGCCGGACCCACCGCCGAAAGCGGCGACGTCCTTTCCGTCACCGGCTGGCGGGATATTTCCTGCATCCGGGAGCGGGACGGCTGGCTCTACTTCGCCGCACAGGCCGACACCCGCGCCGGCGGGGCCGCGCTGCTGCGGATGCGGGAGGACGGCAGCGGCCTTTCTTCCATCCTGACGGCGGAGGGCGAGATCACCGGCTTCGATTTTGACCCGGACGGCGACATCTGGTACACCGTAGTCACCGCCAGCGGCGGGGCCCTCTGCCGCGCCGGGTACGACGGTTGGGGTGCCGCCTCCGAACAGATCGTGACCCAGATCGACGGTACCGCCCTCTCCTGCCCCACCGCCGTGGCTGTCGGGGCCGACGGGAGCGTCTACTTCACCGATGCCGCCGCCGTCTCGCCGAAGCACGGCGTGGAGAGCGCCCTGCGCACGGAGCTGGTCGCTCACACCGGCACCGGCAGCGTCTACGTCTACGACCCCGCCGCCCGCACGGTGCAGACCGTGCTGACCGGGACAGCCGGGGCCTCTGGCCTTGCGCTGGATGAAAACGGCACCCTCTACGTCTCCGACCTCGGCACCCGCTGCGTCTGGAGCGTGGAGGCCTCGGCCCGCGGCCTGACCGCCGGGGGCAGGAACTGCGGGACGGCCCTGACCGGTCTGCCCGGATACCCCGGTGCGCTGGCGCTGGACGAGGACGGCACCCTGTATATCAGCTATCGTTGGGCCCGCGCCGACTGGCTGGAAAACCACGCGGACAGTACCCTGCTGCGGGGAGCCGCCCTCCGGCTGAGCCAGACGATGCAGCAGAATTTGTTCTCCCTGCCCGCCGGGAGCATCCGGGCCGAAGCTGCCGCCCCCGGCGGCGGGCGGCTGACCATTTCCGGCAAAAAAGCGGGCAGCACCACCGCGCTCTGCCCAGTGGGCAGCCGGTTGTATCTGGCTATTTCCGGGGAAACAGAATTGAATTGGGTAAGGATATGAGGTGATCTGACTATGACCGAAGCATTCAAACAGCAAATCGAAGAAGAGGCTCGTCAGGCGGTGACTGAGCTGCTGGCACAGGCCAAGCTCCGCAGGGGCGATGTCTTTGTGGTGGGCTGCTCGTCCAGCGAGATCGTCGGCGGGCACATCGGCAGGGACAGCAGCTTGGAAGCCGCCCAAGCCGTCTACGCGGGCATTGCGCCCGTGCTGGCCCAGCAGGGCATCTGGCTGGCGGCCCAGTGCTGCGAGCACCTGAACCGCGCCATCATCATCGAGCGGGAAGCCGCCGAGAAATACGGCTGGGAGGAAGTCTGCGTCGTGCCCCGCCCCCATGCGGGCGGCAGCTGGGCCACGACCTGCTGGAAGCAGTTCCGCGACCCCATTGCCGTGGAGGAGATCCGCGCCCATGCGGGCATCGATATCGGCGGCACCCTCATCGGGATGCACCTACGCCGGGTGGCCGTGCCGGTCCGGCTGAGCCTTTCCAAAATCGGCGAAGCAAACATTCTCTGCGCCCGCACCCGCCCGAAGCTGATCGGCGGCGAGCGCGCCCGCTATACCGAGGAGGACTGAGTTTTTATGGCTGAAAAGACACTGGAAGAGATGCGGGAGGCCGTTGCCGCCATCCGCGAGAAGATGGCGGCCGCCGCCCGCGAAGCCGGGCGCGCCCCCGCTGAAGTACAGCTCTGCGCCGCCTGCAAGACCCGCACGGCGGAGACCGTGGCCGCCAGCGCGGCCCTGCCCATCGATGTGTTCGGTGAGAACCACGTGCAGGAGCTCTGCGCCAACTATGACGCCGGGGCCTACTGCGGCAAGCCGAGCCATTTCATCGGGCATTTGCAGACCAACAAGATCAAAAAGGTGCTGGGCCGCGCCAGCCTGATCCAGAGCGTTGACAGCGAGCACCTGCTGGCCGCCATCGAGAGGGAAGCCGCCAAGGCGGGCCTTGTGCAGAACATTCTGCTGGAAGTGAATATCGGCGGCGAGGAGTCGAAGTCCGGCGTTTCGCCGGAGCAGCTCTGGCCCCTGCTGGACGCTGCTGCTGCGCAGGAGCACCTCCGCGTCTGCGGCCTGATGGCCATCCCTCCCGTCAACGACGATGACGCCCAGAACCGCGCCTATCTCGCCGCCGTGCACAAGCTCTTCGTCCAAGCCGGGGAGCGCGGCTACGCCAACGTGAAGATGGAGACCCTCTCCATGGGCATGAGCGGCGACTACGAGAACGCCATCCGCGAGGGTGCCACCCTCGTCCGCATCGGCACCGCCATTTACGGGGAGCGGGATTATTCAAAAAAATAAACCTCCCCGAAGGTGACGGAGGGAGTAAAAGAGGAGAAACCATGGCAAACGATCAAACCAAACCCATCCAAGATCCCAGTGCCCACCACACCAGCAGCCGCGCACTGATCCGGCGGTTCCTGCCGTATCTGGTCAAGTACAAGGGCGTGCTGTTCTTTGACCTGTTCTGCGCCGCGCTGACGACGCTCTGCGACATCATCCTGCCCAAGATCATGAGCACCATCACCAACTCCGCCATGGGGGTGGGCATTACCCTGACGGCGGGCATCGTGCTCAAACTGGCCGGGCTCTATTTCGTGCTCCGCATCATCGACGGTGCCGCCCAGTATTTCATGTCCGGCATCGGTCACATCATGGGCGTCCACATCGAGACGGACATGCGCCGCGACGCCTTTGACCACCTGCTTCTGCTGGACCACACCTACTACAACAACACCAAGGTCGGCACCATCATGGGCCGCATCACCAACGACTTGTTCGACGTGACCGAGTTCGCCCACCACTGCCCGGAGGAATTCTTCATCGCCTTCATCAAGATCTTGGCATCCTTCCTCATCCTCTGCCGTTCCAGCTTCCCGCTGACGCTGGCGGTCTTCGCCTGTGTGCCGCTGATGGGCATCGTCTCAGTCAAGCTGAACCAGAAGCTCCGCGCCCGGTTCCGCCAGCAGCGCGTTCAGATCGGCGAGCTGAACGCCACCATCGAGGACAGTCTGCTGGGTCAGGGCGTGGTGAAGGCCTTTGCCGCCGAGGAGCAGGAGCGGGCAAAGTTTTTGCAGGGCAACAAGGACTTTGAGCAGATCAAGACCCTCGGCTACTACGCCATGGCCGCCTTCAACACCTCCACCCGCCTGTTCGACGGCCTGATGTACCTCGTCGTCATTCTTGCGGGCGGCCTGTCGCTGGTGTACGGTAAGATCAGCGCGGGCGACCTCGTGGCCTACGTGCTCTACGTCTCCACCCTGATCGCCACCATCCGCCGCATCGTCGAGTTCGCCGAGCAGTTCCAGCGCGGCATGACCGGCATCGAGCGCTTCGCTGAGATCATGGACACCCCCGTGCCCATCCACGATGCTCCCGACGCAAAGCCCCTGCAGCCCGGCCCCGGTGCCATCCGGTTCGACGACGTCAGCTTCGAGTACCCCGATGACCACAACAAGGTCCTGCACCACGTCAGCCTTGACATCAAGGCCGGCGAGCGTCTGGCGCTGGTGGGTCCCTCCGGCGGCGGCAAGACCACCCTGTGCAATCTGATCCCCCGCTTCTACGATGTGACAAGCGGCCACATCTACATCGACGGGCAGGACATCCAGCACGTCACCCTCAAGAGTCTGCGGCAGGACATCGGCATCGTCCAGCAGGACGTCTACCTCTTCAGCGGCTCGGTGGCGGAGAACATCGCCTACGGCAAGCCCGGTGCCACCCGCGAGGAGATCGTTGAAGCGGCCCGTCTGGCGGGCGCGGAGCGGTTCATTCTGGCCCTGAAGGACGGCTTCGACACCTACGTGGGCGAGCGCGGCGTCAAGCTCTCCGGCGGCCAGAAGCAGCGCATCGCCATTGCCCGCGTCTTCCTCAAGAACCCGCCCATCCTCATCCTTGACGAGGCCACCAGCGCCCTCGACAACGAGAGCGAGATCTTGGTGGGCCACAGCCTTGAGAAGCTGGCTCACGGCCGCACCACCCTGACCATCGCCCACCGCCTGACCACCATCAAGAATTACGACCGCATCCTCGTCCTCGGTGCCGAGGGCATCGTGGAATCCGGCACCCACGACGAGCTGCTGGCAAAACAGGGCGTCTACTACCGCCTGTGGAACCAGCTTCCGGGCAAGGATACGCTGTAAAACTTAAAATCAACGCATAAAAAAGCGAAGCGGCTGAATTCTCAACCGCTTCGCTTTTTATTGTGGAAAATGGAGCCTTACTCTCCCACGATCAGGCGCACTGCACCATAGATACCGGCGTCATTGCCGAGGCTTGCGGACTTGATGGGCGTCTCGCGGCAGGAGCGGAAGGCATACTCCTTGAAGTGCTTGACCAGCGGGTCAAAGAGGACATCCCCTGCGCGGGCCACGCCGCCGCCGACGAGGAACATTTCGGGGTCGGTGGTCGAAGCGATGTTGGCCAGCGCCATGCCGAGGGTGTTGGACATCTCTTCCACCTCGCGGGCCGCCAGAGCATCGCCGCTGCGGGCCGCATCAAAGACATCCTTGGCCTCGAACTCTTTGCCGCGCAGAACGCAGTCTACCTCCGGGTTCTCTTCCAGCAGCTTCTTCATGCAGCGGACAACGCCGGTGGCGCTGGAATACTGCTCCAGACAGCCGCGCTTGCCGCAGCCGCAGACCGCCGTCTCGTGCGGATTGACCGTGATGTGGCCGATCTCGCCGCCCGCACCGTGGGTGCCATCAACGACCTTGCCGTTGACGATGACGCCGCCGCCGACGCCGGTGCCCAGCGTGACCATGACCGCACTGCGGCAGCCCTTCGCCGTGCCCATCCAGATCTCGCCCAGCGCCGCCACATTGGCGTCGTTGCCGACGAGGACCCGCAGACCGTCCAGCAAACCGGACAGCTGGGCCGAAACATTCCGCTCACCCCAGCCGCCGAGGTTGGCGCAGACGATGGGCACCACGCTGGAGTTCAGCACGGGGCCGGGCACACCGATGCCCACGCCCTCGACTTGCTCGGCGGGGATCTCCTTTTCGGCCATCTTGCCCCGGATGGCGTTGGCCAGATTTTCAAGGATGTGCTCACCGGCGTTGGAGGTATCGGTGGGCACCTCCCACTTTTCCAGCAGCGCGCCGGAGGTGGTGAACAAGCCGACCTTCGCGGTGGTGCCGCCGAGGTCGATGCCGAATGCGTATTCTTTCATGATTCATTTACCCCTTTTTTCGCAGCGGTCTCCCGCTGATTTTTACCTTGTGAACAGTATAGCATATTGCCGGAGTGTTTGCAATCTGCCCGTTCCTCCACGTAAAAAAGCGCCCCGCCGCAAAGGCAGAGCGCGTTTTCAGTTTCCTAAAAAAGCCGGAATTCACTCCGCGTCGGAGTCCTCTTCGTCGTCCTCGTCATCCTCGTCCGTCTTGGGCTTGTAGAAAATGCCGCTCAGGAAGATGCTGACGAAGTACAGCAGACACATAGGCACTGCCACGAAGCACTGGGACACGATGTCCGGCGGGGTGATGATGGCTGCGATCAGGAAGATCAGGACGATGGCAACGCCGCGGCCCTTCTTCATGATCTCCGGGTTTGCGATGCCCATCTTGGCCAGAATGATGGTGACCAGCGGCATCTCAAAGACGCAGCCGAAGATGATGAACATCGTCAGGCAGAGGTTGATGTAGCTCTCGATGCTGATGGATGCCGTGATGTAGTCGGTGCCTTCCAGCGTAACGAGGAAGTTCAGCATAAAGGGCAAGGTGACCTTGTAGGCAAACAGCACACCGACACAGAACAGCGCCAGACCAAACACCAGCACGAGCCGGAAGAAAAAGCTCTCGCTCCGCTTCAGGCCGGGCTTTGCAAAGGCGTAGATCTGATACAGCGCCACCGGGATGGTTACGATGACGGCTGCGATCAGCGAGACGCGGAAGTACTGCATCAGTTTTTCCTGCGGGGCAAGGAACACGAAGGTATAGTTCGCGTTCATTGCCATCGCCGTCAGCAGGTCGATCAGCTTATCGGAGATCGCCAGAAATCCGATCACGCCCACCACAAACACCGCTGCGCAGATGATCAGCCGGTTCCGCAGCTCTTTCAGATGGCCGGTCAGCGTCATGCTGCCGTCCTCTGACATGACTTCGGCTTTCTTTTTGCGCTTTACGTTTGTAGCCACGAATTACTCCTCGTCCTTCTTCTCGGCCTCGTCCTCAGACTTGGCCTCGGTCTTCTTGGTCTCGCCGTCATCCTCGACGTCTTCCATGCCTTCCTTGAAGTTCTTCATGGTCTTGCCGAACATCTTGCCCAGCTTCGGCAGGTTCTTGGGTCCAAAGATGACCAGAACGATGATCAGAACGATGATAAGCTCCTGAGGTCCGATTCTCATAATAATAATCTCCTTTTTACCTTGCCGCGCCGCTTTGGCGGGCTGATTTACAATGTATCGTACAACCGCGGGCGCGGGTGCATCCAAAAATTAGACGTTGGCTTCCTCGGCGGGGGCAGCCTCCTTGGGTTCCTCCGCAGGGGCAGCTTCGGCAGCAGGGGCGGGTGCCTCAGCCTTTTCGGCGGGCTGCTCCTCGGCCTTCACCGGTTCGGCAGCGGGCTCCGCCTTTTCAGCAGCGGGTTCCTCGGCCTTCGCGGGCTCTTCGGGCAGCTCCTCTACGGCATCCTCCAGCTCAGCGACCTCCTCGGCCTCTTCGGCCTTCTTGGCCTCTTCCTTGCTGGTCTTGCCAATGTTGGTGAAGCTCTTGGTCACGTCCTTCATGCTGTCGTCGATATCCTTTTTGATATCGGTCAGCGGGGCGACGGCCTCCTTGATGGGAGCCTGAATTTCATTCAGCGGCTCGACCACGTTCTTCTGGATCTCCTCCGAAGCGGCACCGGTGTACTTTTTCAGCTCCCGGAGCATCTTGCCGAACTTGCGTGCGTATTCGGGCAGCTTGTCCGGCCCGATGACCACGAACGCAACGATCACGACAAGGATCAGTTCAGTAAAACCAATTTTCATAGCGTTCCAATTCCTTTCCTCCAACACGGGCGTTCCTTTTTTCAGTTCCCATGCTGTGCTGTTCTGGGGTGCGGCGCAGCGTGCGCCTTTCGTTGCCCTATGTATACCGAAAGTCAATGAACTGTATATGAATTTATTTTGAACAATTTATGAACAAGGTGGTTTTCGGTTTATTTTTGATAACGCATAGGATACCCGTGAAGTCATATTACAAACCGGATACGCTTTGGACGGTACCGTTTTGCATTACCGGACGGGATTGGTCAGCGAACCGATGCCGTCGATCTCGCACCGGACTACATCGCCGGGCACGAGGAACTGCGGCGGATCCATCCCCATGCCGACGCCCGCCGGGGTGCCGGTGGCGATGATGGTGCCCGCTTTCAGGGTCATCCCCTGCGAAAGTTCGGCAATGACATGGTCGATATCAAAAATTTGCAGCGTCGTGTTGGAGTCCTGCCGTTTCTCGCCGTTGACGAAGCTGCGGATGCCGAGCTTGGGCGGATAGTCGGCGAACTCGTCCGCCGTGACGATGCAGGGCCCGATGGGGGTGAAGCCGTCAAGGCTCTTGCCGAAGTACCACTGCTTGTGGGCAGTCTGGACGTCGCGGGCCGACACATCGTTCAGGATGGTGTAGCCGAAAACGTAGTCCTGCGTCTGCCCTGCGGGCACATCCTTGGCGTCCTTTCCCAGCACCACCGCCAGCTCACACTCGTAGTCCAGCTTTCTCACAAGGTCGGTGTGGGCCTCGATGGCCCCGCCGTCCGGCACGGCGCGTGTGACCCGCTTGGAGAAGTAGATGGCGTCCTGATGCTGGGTCGCAAAGGCATCGGCGGAATATTTTTCCGCCTCATCCGAGTGGGCCATGTAGTTGATGCCGAGGCAGATGACGTCCTGCGCTGGGGCCGGGATGGGGCTTTCCGGCGTGACGGCCTCAATGGGCAGGGCCGGGATGCCCGCAACGGCCAGCGACAGCCCCGCCCGCACCTGCGGTGTCAGAAAGGGGATGGCGTCGGACAGGGTCTCATAGCTCAGCCCCAGCCAGCTCAGCGGCCAGACCTGCCGCCCGTCCTCCGATAAGATCGCCGGATCTTCCACGCCGTCCGGCAAACGGCACGTGATAAAACGCATAGTGGCCTCCTTTATTTCCGATAAGTATCTCTGCGGTACAGCAGAGTCGTCTCTCCGGTCTGTACCTTGGTCTTTGTTTTTTCCAGCAGGGTAAATTTTGTTTGTCCTGCGCTGTAGTCTCGGTCGTTATTGACAAAAATCGAACGTCCGCAAAAAGTGTCCTTCTGCTTTACCGAAAAGAAGAACGTAATTCCTTCTTCCAGTTCAAACTTGATCAGGTAATCTGCATCGATCTTCGTCCGGATCGGCGGGATCTGCCGGGCCAGCTTTTCCCCGGAAAATCCATAGATGAGCAGAAATTCGTCCATCAGCACATCCAACTGCGCCAGCGCATTCAATCGGCTGAGAAACTTTTCGGACTCCTCTTCCCAATTGGATGCTTTCCGCAAATCCACAAGCGTGATCTTGCCCGCAAGAATGTCTTTGAACAAACGTTCCGAGTTCGTCTGCAAGCGCGGATGCTTCAGACGGTGTAGCCCGGCCAGATGGCGGAATTCATACGCTGAGAACGAAAAAGTCAGCGAAACGCGGGCATTTTTCCGCGCGATCGTGCAGTCGTATGTATAACCGCAAAGTTCGGCATATTTTCGAGCACACGATTGCAGGGCGTCCATTGATTCACATCCTTTTTCAGCAATAAAAAATGCGGAAGCTCGAATTGAACTCCCGCAGCACATTTTCTTTCAGCGGCACACCGCCTGAGTCAAGTCGTGGAATCTGTGCAACCCCCTAAGAGAAGCTCCCTGTCGTCACCGCTTGACCGGCACTACAGTTCAACGCTTCGCACAAACACTCAAGTTGTTTGTTTCTAGTTCTATTATATGCGGAACGTGCAATTTTGTCAATAGCAAGTGATTTTTTAGTGCCGATACGCGATGGCGTTCTGGATACGGTCGGCTTCGGCGGGGCCGGCAAGCTGGCGGACGAGTTCCAGTGCAAAGGGGATAGCGCCGCCGAGACCGTAGCTGGTGGTGATGTTCCCATCCACGACGACCTCTTCATCGTGGACCACCGCACCGGCAAGCTGGTCTTGGAAGCCCGCATGGGCGGTGGCGTTTTTGCCCTCCAGCAGCCCCAGCGAGGCAAGGATGCTGGGAGCGGCGCAGATGGCGGCCACCTTCTTGCCCGCCTTGGCGAAGGCGGCGCAGGTGTCGGTGACGGTCTTGTTGGCGGCAAGGTTCGGGGTGCCGGGGATGCCGCCGGGCAGCACGACCAGATCCACATCGGAATAATCCACCTCTTCGGCCAGCGCATCGGCGGTCAGATGGATTTTATGGCTGCTGACCAGCTCTTTGCGGCCCATGGCCGACACCACGATGACCTCGACCTTGGCGCGGCGAAGAAGATCGACGACGAGAAGGGCCTCGCACTCCTCGGTGCCGTCGGCGAAAAAGACAACTGCTTTGCTCATACTGCGATACTCCTTTTTCAAAGCGATAAAAAGCACCGCAGGGCGGGTGCTTCCCGGCCCCGCGGTGCGCGGTCTTGCGGTTATTCCTCGGTGGCGGCGTCTGCCTTTTCCTCCAGCAGACGGCGGAGCACGCTGTCATCCTTGCTGATGACCCGGCTCACCCGGCTGATGATGGCGCTGGACGCCCCGATGTTGCCCATGATGCTGGTGTAGCTCTGCTTGCTGACGAGCTTTTCCGCGATGTTGTAGCGCTGCTCCATGGCGCTCAGTTCGGCGTAGCTGCACACATCCTGTAAAAAGCGGTAGCACTCTTCCGGCGTTTTCAGCTCCAGCAGTGCGGAATACAGGCCGGACTCTCCGGTGGGATGATCTTTTGCCATAGCGTTTTTCCTCCCTCATGATTTGGGGTTGGTCTGGCCCGCAAGGGGCACTTCAGTACACTACTTTAGTGTAGTACAAACGCAGGAAAATTGCAATGGGGAATTTCAGAGCATTTTCTCCATTTCGGTCAGCTGCATGGAGATGCCCGCCGCCACATTCTCCACCGGCTTCAGGATGCGGTAGCCCCGCGCCTTGAAGAATTGCTGCACGGGCAGACACTTGGTGTGCACCTCACAGCAGACGCGGCCCCGGCCCTCGCCGCGGGCCAGCCGCTCGCAGGACATGACGATGTCCCGGCCGATGGCCTTGCCCCGGTACTCCGGCTTGAGGTAGAGGTGCAGCAGGTGCAGCACGGTGTTTTCCATCTTCCATGCAAAGTAGCCGATGAGCTTATCGCCCAGAAAAACGAGGAAGTAGTTCACATCGTTGTCGATGTCCTCCTCGATGGCCTCGGCGCTTTGCAGCGCCTCCACCAGCGTATCCAGCTGCTTTGCCGGGTAATAGCGCTTGTAGACCTCGTGCCAGAGCTCGCTGGCAAGGTCGGCGGTCATGTGAATGTATTTGGCCTTTGCGACCAGCTTGTAATCCGGTTTCATAGTTCTCCTTCGGTTTCGGGTTTTGTGCCGCTGCGGCGGCGTTTTTCTTATTGTATCATACCCCGCCCAAAAGTGCAAAACAAAAAGGCGGCTGCGCCTTTCAAAAGCGCAGCCGCCTGATTGCCGTTTGCATTGGAACGAGTGTGTTTTACAGCGCGGTCTTGATGCTGTGATGAGTGGAGCTGTAACGAACAACTGCTTCCATCAGGGCGAGAGGCCACAGAACGACCTTGCCCAGAATCTCGGCCGGCTTGACACATACCGTGTCCATGCTGTTGATGCCAAGCAGAACCAAACAAGCGATACCGCAGCCCAGAATGTAATAGTACATAATCAAACCTCCTATATTTTTCTACGGGTCATAGCCCGAAGTTCAAGTGTCGGCGGGGCGTCTTTCCGCTCTCCGCACTCATACTATACCGCAGTTTTTATATAAAGTCAATAGCCGAAATCATGAAACAAACGAAAGCATCTGTTGAAGTTTCTTTTACTCATCGAAATAAAGTGTTGAAGTCCGCTTTGCTTTATAAACGTGAAGTCATCGCCCTGAATTGGCCGCAGCGCGGAAACACTTTGTTCATATTTCGGGTCAAAACGCCCCGGAAACCGGCGTTTTGTTTTCTTTGCAAGTACAGGAAATGCTGCACAAAAGTCCTGTTTGAAGTTTGTGCAGCATGCCGTGCAATAACAGCTGTTCCTTCCTCGTTTACAAGTTAAGGAAAGTCGTGTCGGAATTTTTGTTTTCGAAAGCCGGAGGGCCCCATCATGAAAGAAAAACTCTGCAAAAAAATCTTGGGTTTTCTACTCGCCTCCTTGCTCCTGCTGACCGTTTCGCCGCCTGTCTTCGCGGATATGGGGCCGAAACCGTCGGTCACGCTCAGGCTCTACATCTACAACGACCAGAATTACGCCGTGACTCTGCTGGGCAATACAGAATCCACCGGCCCATGGAGCGCCCCCAGCGCATACGGGGACTGGATGGGTTCCCGCGAGGTGTGGGAAGCCTTCAAGAACTACGACGCGCCGGAGGGGTACTACTTCCTCGGCTACTTCAAGGAATACTTCGGCGATACCGAACAGACCTTCACTTGGGGGTACTACCCGCCCCAGAAATTCTATGTGCTCCTTTATAATATGGACACCGGGGTCTTTTCCATTAGCAAAGAGCCGGTCCAGCGGTATGCGTTCGACAGCGAATGGCAGGTGCTGTTCGACCCGGAGGACGGCTGGATGCACGTCTACACCAACCGGACCGACAGCGACCAGATCTCCCTGTTCACCTCCCGGTTACTCATCACGCTAATTCTGGAGCTAGCGCTGGGTGCTCTGGTGTTCGGCCTACGCGAAAAAGCCCAGCAGAACCTCATCGGCGGGGTCAATCTGGCGACGCAGCTTGCGCTGAATCTTGTACTCCACTACGGGCTGTTCTATCTGGGCCCTTGGGCGGGCTTTGCGCTCTACGCCGGGATGGAAGTTCTCGTCTTTGCCGTGGAAGCCTTTGTTTACTGCCGCTGGCTTCCGTGGCCGGAGGGCAAAACGCCCCGCCCGGTGCTCTACGCCCTGACGGCCAACCTCCTCTCGTTCGGCGTCGGCTGGCTTTTGAACGAGCACCTGACGAACGCTCAGATCCGGTGGCTCAGCCTTGCGGCCCTGTTCTTGTGGTACACGGTGCCCAAGTTGGCGGGAAAAGCGTGTCTTTCTAAGCAAAATGCACAAGAAACCGACAAAAAATTGTGATTTCACATCCTTGTTGCCTGAGAGGAAATGCGCTATAATAGAATCATTCAATCGGCGGATACCGGAAAGGAGAAACAAGCGCTATGGCAAAAACATCGCAGGTCGTTTTAATGGAAAATGAATTTTACCTGATCAAGGCCCCGAACGGGAAGGTGTTGGAGGTAAAGAACTTCAATACCGAGAACGGCGCTGCGATCCAGCTTTGGGATTACGCGGGCCATCCGTGGCAGCAGTGGCAGTTCGTGGACGCGGGCGAGGGTCGCTGGCGCATCCAGAACCGCTTTACCGGCAAGTTCATCGACCTCGCCCTCAGCGGCGTGGTGGAGGGCACATGGCTGCACCAGTGGAGCCGCAGCAGCGGGCTGAGCCAGTGCTGGGCGCTGGAACCCACCCGCAACGGCCGCACCCGCATTCGGAACGTGCTGGCCGACAAGTACATCGACCTTGTGGCCATGAACACCTCGAACGGCGCACAGGCTCAGATCTGGAACTACGTTTCCGGCGGCAATCAGGAGTGGAACCTCGTCCGGGTGGACGCTTCCGCCGCGCAGACCAACACCCGCGCCGATGAAGCCCACGACCCGGAGCCGACGCCCTCCCAGCGCAAGCACCAGAACGATCTGGTCCGGAAGCTGAACAACGCGGGCAAAGGCCGCGCTGCACGCAAATAACCAAACAACACAAAAGGCGTCCCGCGGGGCAGACTGCGGGACGCCTTTTTGAATGAAAAACAGAGGAGAACTCCCATGAACGCAGAATTCCCCATGCTGAACACGACGCTGTGCTATCTGGAGCAGGACGGCAAGTGGCTGATGCTCCACCGCGTGACCAAGAAAAACGACATGAACCACGACAAGTGGATCGGCGTGGGCGGCAAGTTCGAGCCTTTCGAAAGCCCGGAAGACTGCCTTCTGCGGGAGGTGCGGGAGGAAACGGGCCTGACCCTGACGAACTACCGCCTCCGGGGCATCGTGACCTTTTTGCTGGGCAGCCTGACCGAGTATATGTTCCTCTACACCGCCGACGGCTGGACCGGCGAGCTGGTGAAGGACGCCGCCCGGAACGAAGGGGTGCTGGAATGGGTGCCGAAGAGCGAAGTCGAGGCCCTGCCCGTCTGGGAGGGCGATAAAATTTTCTTCCGCTTATTAAAAGAGGACCGCCCGTTCTTCTCCCTCAAGCTGAAATATGAGGGGGATGATCTAACGGAAGCGGTCCTTGATGGGGAACTCCTTCCGTCATCGCTTCGCGATGCCACCTCCCTCAAAGAGGGAGGCTAATAGGCTCCCTCTCCGAGGGAGCTGGCGCGGCAACGCCGCGACTGAGGGAGTCTTAATTCAGTTTCAGATCTCCTTCTTTGATCCAGCCCAGCTTGCGCTCGATCTCGCAGAAGAGGACACTGAGCAGGGCGGGCAGGACGAAGCAGAGCAGCACCATGGCAGCCCAGTCCATCGGGGTGATGGCGGCCTTGGTGCCCGCGGCGATGTCGTTAACCCAGCCGGTGTAGACGCCGATCTGGCCCACCAGACCGCAGGTGCCCATGCCGGAGGAGACCGCCGCGCCGTTCATCTCAAAGTGGAACAGGCAGGTGGCCAGCGGGCCGGTGATGGCCGAGGCCAGCGTGGGGGCGATCCAGATGCGGGGGTTCTTGATGATGTTGCCCATCTGGAGCATACTGGTGCCCAGACCCTGACTGACCAGACCGCCCACGCCGTTTTCCTGATAGCTCATGACGGCGAAGCCGACCATCTGGGCGCAGCAGCCCGCCACCGCCGCGCCGCCCGCAAGGCCGGTCAGGCCCAGTGCCGCGCAGATGGCCGCCGAAGAGATGGGCAGGGTCAGCGCCACGCCCACGATGACCGATACGAGGATGCCCATGACCAGCGGGGCCTGTTCGGTAGCCCACATGATCAGGGTGCCCACCTGACTTGCCGCCGCACCGATGGGGGCCGCGATGAGCATGGAGAGGCCGACGCCGACAAAAATAGTCACCAGAGGGGTCACAAGAATATCGACCTTGGTCTCCTTGCTCACGGCCTTGCCCAGCTCCGCTGCCACGATGGCAATGATGAGGACGGCCAGCGGGCCGCCCGCTCCGCCCAAGGCGTTGGCCGAGTAGCCCACCGTGATAAGGCTGAACAGCACCAGCGGCGGGCAGTGGAGCGCCCAACCGATCGCGCACGCCATAGCCGGGCCGCTCATGGCTGTGGCATAGCCGCCCAGATCCACCAGCACCTCAAGCCCGGTCTGCTGGCCCAGCGTCTTGATGATGGTGCCGATCAGCAAGCTGGCAAACAGGCCCTGTGCCATTGCGCCCAGCGCCTCGATCAGGTAGCGCTGGGGGGTAATGACGATATCTTTTCGTTTCAAAAACTCCTTGAAGTTCGACATAGAAATTTCCGCCTTTCTTCCCGGCATCTCACTGCAACGGGACTGCATGTTCATCATCATACCATACACCTGTCAAGACAGCAAGTGAAATTCTCGTTTTTCGTGAAAAGAACCAAATTTTTTAGCGGCAGACGCAATTTTTGCGCCGGATGAACCGTATCTTTCATGGAGCGATTTTTCTCTTTTCCGTTCGTGCTTTTCCCGACGCACCGCTGCAAAGAAGATTGACGGGGACCGGGGGTTGGGTGTATACTGGAAGAGTGAAACTAGGATTACAGATCCGTTCCGATTCAACCGGGTTCGTTTTTGCCGCGGGGCGGCCGCTGCCCGATGATTTTTGGAGGAAAAGCTAACGGTATGAAACATAAATTTTCATCTGTTTCGAATGATACATCCGCAAAGCGGTCCCACCGCGGCGTGGGACAGGCTGTGGCGGCTCTCGTCATGGCCTTGGCGCTGACCATCGGCGGCGCGGGCACCACCATCCTGCTGGCTTCCCAGCCTGCGGGCCTGACCGTTGCGCCCGTCACCGTCGATTGGGAGGAGAGCAGTTCCCTCAAGCACAACAACACCAAAAAGCACACGTCCGAGCCCGCTGCGTCCAGTACAGCAGAGGAACCGGCTGCGGCAGAGGACGAAGCTGCCGAGCAAGAACAGCCCGCCGCTTCCGTCTCTGCCCCTGCCGCCAGCGTGACGACCGCAGAGCCCGCTGCGTCCAGTGCAGCAGCCGCTCCAGCGGCCCCTTCCGAACCGGCTGCTGAGCCGGGACCCGCTGCCCCTGAAACCGAACCGGAAGAAGACGACCCCATGGCCGGTTCGGCAGAGGAGGTGGACCACGAAAACGCCGCCTTCCCCCACTTCGTGCAGGAAACGGAAGAGCTGGCCGCGGAGGACCCGCTGCGCGCCCCGGAAGAGACCGCAGATGACATCTCGGCAGAAGTCGCCGAGACTCCTGCCGCCTCCGAAAACGGCGGGGATCTTTCCGCCGCTGCGATCACCGACACGGACGGCACCATCCTGCTGACACCAGAAGAGATCCGCGCCGCGCTGGACGCCGGTACGCTGGACGAGAGCAGCGTAGACACCCAGTGCCTTGACAGCGAGAACGGCTTCCTGAAATGGCTGTGGGAGTTCCTCTTCGGCAAAAAGGACGACACCCCCGCCCCCCCTGCGCCTGTCTACTCCGGCTGGCGTGTGGAAAACGGCAACACCTATTATTACAGCCAGACCACCAACCAGCGGGTGACCGGCATCCAGTCCATTGACAACAAGCTCTATTACTTCGATGCCAACGGCGTCAAGCGGGACGCCACCTTCGGCATCGACGTCTCCAAATATCAGGCCAGCGTGGACTTTGAAAAGGTCAAAGAGGCCGGGGTCCAGTTCGTCATCATCCGCCTCGGTTACCGTGGCTACGGCTCCGGCACGCTGGTGCAGGACCCCAAGTTCGAGGAGCACTTCACCAACGCGCGGAACGCCGGTCTGCGGGTGGGCGTCTACTGCTTCACACAGGCCGTCAATGAGGACGAGGCCCGCGAAGAAGCTCAGGCGTGCGTCTACGTCCTGAACGGCCGCCAGCTCGACTACCCCATCTACTATGACACCGAGGCCACCGGCACCGGTTCCGGCCGCGCCGACGGTCTGGGCGTGGAGGACCGCACCAAGTGTGCCGTCGCCTTCTGCGAGGAGGTCAAGGCCCTCGGCTACCAGCCCGGCGTCTACGCTTCGACCACATGGTTCCGCAAGCGCCTCGATTTGAGCCAACTGACCAAGTACAACATCTGGAACGCCCACTACAACGTTGCCAGCAGCCCCATCGCCTGCAACATGTGGCAGGGCAGCTGCACCGCCCGCATCCCCGGCTACGGCGGCCAGATTGATGTGAACATCAGCTACATGGGCTGATCGTTTCCCGACAGCAAAAAAATCCCGGAAACCAGACGGTTTCCGGGATTTTCGTTTGCCCTGAGATCAGGCGAACATATCCTTCAGCTTCTTAAAGAAGCCCTTGCGCTTTTCGTAGTTTTCCTCTTTCAGGGTGCCCTCGAATTTCTTCAGGGCGTCACGCTGGGCCTTGTTCAGCTTCTTGGGGATCTCGACCTCGCACTTGACGTACATATCGCCCCGGCCCCGGCCGTTCAGGTACTGGATACCCTTGCCGCGCAGCCGGAAGGTGGTGCCGCTCTGGGTGCCTTCGGGGACGGTGTACTCCACCTTGCCGTCAATGGACGGCACGGTGACGCTGTCGCCGAGGACGGCCTGACTGTAGGTAATGGGCACCGTGACCCAGACATCGTAACCATCCCGCTGGAAGACCTCGCTGGGCCGGACAGTGACCATCACGATGACATCGCCGGAAGGGCCGCCGTTGGTGCCGGCGTCGCCCATGCCGCGGAGCGCAAAGCTCTGATCGTCGTCGATGCCCATGGGGATGGACACCTCCAGCGTCTTCTTGGTGGCCATTTTGCCGGAGCCGTGGCAGACCTTGCAGGGGTTCTTGACCAGCTTGCCCTTGCCGCCGCAGCGGGAGCAGGGCTGCTGGGTCTGCATCACACCGAAGGGGGTGCGCTGCTGGCGGATGACGTAGCCGCGGCCGCCGCAGTCGGGGCAGGTCTCCGGGCTGGAGCCCGCCGCGCAGCCGGAGCCGTGGCACTCGGTGCACTCCTGCTGGCGGGTGATGGTGATGTTCTTCTTGCAGCCGTGCACGGCCTCGTCAAAGCTCAGGGTGATCCGCACGCGGATGTCCTGCCCCTTGCGGGGGGCGTTGGGGTTTGCCTGACGGGACGAGCCGCCAAAGCCGCCGAACCCGCCGCCGAAGATATCGCCGAAGATGTCGCCCAGATCGACGCCATCGGCACCGCCGAAGCCGCCGAAGCCGCCCGCGCCGCCGCCGTTCTGGGCCGCGTAGCTGGGGTCAACCCCCGCGAAGCCGTACTGATCGTACATCTGGCGCTTCTTCGGGTCCGAAAGCACCTCGTTGGCTTCATTGACTTCCTTGAATTTTTCCTCGGCATCCTTGTCGCCGGGGTTGTAGTCCGGGTGGTACTTCATTGCCAGCTTGCGGTAGGCTTTTTTGATCTCCGCATCGGTAGCGCTTTTGGATACCCCCAGCACCTCGTAGTAATCACGCTTTTCCTGTGCCATATCCCTCTAACCTCGTAAACCCACAAAGGCCGCTCCGGCAAAACCGGAGCGGCTTTTGCTTATTCCTCAGCCCACATCCGCCGGTTTGGCCGGACGTGTGCCGCTTGTATCAAACATTAGACTTCCTTGAAGTCGGCATCCACGACGCCGTCATCCCCCGGCTTCTGCTGGTTGTTGTTCGCACCGGCATCGGGGCCCGGCTGTGCGCCGGCGGCCTGCTGAGCGGCTGCGGCTGCCTGATACATCTTCTCGAAGACGTGGCTCAGAGCATCCTGCTTTGCCTTGATGTCGTCGATGGAGCCGGACTGCACTGCGGTCTTCAGCTCAGCCAGCTTGGCCTCGGCCTCGCTCTTGACGTCGGCGGGCATCTTGTCGCCGTTCTCCTTCAGCATCTTCTCCGTCTGGAAGACCATCTGGTCGGCGCCGTTGCGGATATCGACCTCTTCGCGCTTCTTCTTGTCGTCGGCAGCGAACTGCTCGGCTTCCTTGACGGCCTTATCGATATCGTCCTTGGACATATTGGTGGAAGCAGTGATGGTGATGTTCTGCTCCTTGCCGGTGCCCAGATCCTTTGCGCTGACCTTCACGATGCCGTTTGCATCAATATCGAAGGTGACTTCGATCTGAGGCACACCACGGGGAGCCGGAGCGATGCCATCCAGATGGAAGACGCCGAGGCTCTTGTTATCGCGTGCGAACTCACGCTCGCCCTGCAGGACATTGATCTCGACCGAGGGCTGATTGTCCGCTGCGGTGGAGAAGACCTGACTCTTGTGGGTGGGGATGGTGGTGTTGCGCTCGATGATCTTGGTGCACACGCCGCCCAGAGTCTCAATGCCGAGGCTCAGCGGGGTGACATCCAGCAGCAGCAGACCCTTGACGTCGCCCTGCAGGACGCCGCCCTGAATGGCAGCACCGACAGCCACGCACTCATCGGGGTTGATGCCCTTGAAGGGCTCGCAGTTCAGTTCCTTCTTCACAGCGTCGTAGACGGCGGGGATACGGGTGGAACCACCGACCATCAGGACCTTCTTCAGGTCGGAAGCGCGCAGACCTGCATCCTGCAGAGCCTTGCGGACAGGGGTCATGGTGCGATCGACCAGATCAGCGGTCAGCTCGTTGAACTTTGCGCGGGTCAGGGTCATATCGAGGTGCTTGGGGCCGGTTGCATCGGCGGTGATGAAAGGCAGGTTGATCTGGCTGCTCATTGCGCTGGACAGCTCGATCTTTGCCTTCTCGGCAGCTTCCTTCAGGCGCTGAGCGGCCATCTTGTCCTTGCGCAGGTCGATGCCGTTCTCGGTCTGGAAGGCATCCGCCATCCAGTCGATGATGCGCTGGTCGAAGTCGTCGCCGCCCAGATGGGTGTCGCCGTTGGTGGCCAGAACTTCGGTAACGCCGTCGCCCATCTCGATGATGGAGACATCGAAGGTGCCGCCGCCGAGGTCGTAGACCATGATCTTCTGGTCGTCTTCCTTATCGATGCCGTATGCCAGAGAAGCGGCAGTGGGCTCGTTGATGATACGCTTGACGTTCAGGCCCGCGATGGTGCCGGCGTCCTTGGTAGCCTGACGCTGGCTGTCGTTGAAATAGGCGGGAACGGTGATGACGGCCTCGGTGACGGGCTCGCCCAGATAAGCTTCGGCGTCAGCCTTCAGCTTCTGCAGGATCATGGCGCTGACCTGCTGGGGAGTGTACTCCTTGCCGTTCAGGGTCACCTTATGGTCGGTGCCCATCTGACGCTTGATGGAAGAAACAGTGTTTTCCGGGTTGGTGATGGCCTGACGCTTTGCGACCTGACCGACCAGACGGTCGCCGGTCTTGGTGAAGCCAACAACGGACGGGGTGGTGCGGGCACCCTCAGAGTTTGCGATGACGACGGGCTCGCCGCCCTCCATGACAGCCACACAGCTATTGGTCGTGCCAAGGTCGATACCAATGATCTTACTCATAATAAAAGCTCCTCTCAATTCAGAACGTATTGTTTATATGATGCTCAAAGTGGATAAGCGGATGTTTATTGAAACTCCCCTGCGGGAGGTTTGGCTTATTCAGCCACCACAACGGTCGCATGGCGGACGATCTTGTCGCCCAGCTTGTAGCCCTTCTGGTAAACGGTGACCACCGTGCCGCTCTCTTGGCCCTCTTCTGCGGGGACCTGCTGCACGGCGTTCATGATGTTGGGATCAAAGGCCTTGCCCAGTGCTTCGATCTCCTCCACATGGAGGGTATCCAGCGCCTTGGCGGCTTTGTCCAGCGTCATGGTCACGCCCTTTTTGTAATTCTCGTCGGTGGTGGGGGCGTTGGCCGCCATCTCCAGCGTATCGAGGATCGGGATGATCTGGTTGACCGCGAAGGAAATGCCGTCATTGAACTTCTGGTCAGCCTCGCGGGCCGTGCGCTTGCGGTAGTTGTCGTACTCGGCAGCCATCCGCAGCAGCTTGTCTTTCGTCTGGCCCGCCTCCTGCTGGGCGGCTTCGAGCTTCGCCTTCACGGCCTCTAGCTCATGGGTCTTTTTGTTGAACCAGCCGTCCTTCTTGCCGTCCTTTTCCTCGGCGGCGGGAGCAGCCTGTTCCGCAGCCGCTTCCGGTGCGGCCTGTTCTGCGGTCTTGGGCTCCGCAGCGGGCTGTTCCTGCTGCGGGGTCTTCTTGGTTTCTTCGCTCATTCGAGATCCTCCTTATAGATCACAGTCCGCCGGGGTGCGGCTGCCTGCGGGGTATCTTTTTGTCGACCGCTCATTCCCTCGCCCAGATGATCGGCAAAGGCGTGGAGCAGCGGCATCAGCTTCTGGAACGGCATCCGGGTGGGTCCGATCAGTGCCACCGAACCCCACAGCCCGCCGCCGACCAGATACCGGTCGCTGACGATGCAAAGGCCGGGGATCTGCGGCTCAATATCCTCACCCAGCAGCACGCTTTCCCTGCGCTCTGCAGGCGGTGCGATGAGCCGGGCGGCCTCTTCCTCGTCGTTCAGCAGCGAGAGGATGGAGCCGACCTTGCCTTCCAGCTGGGGCCAGTCGAGCAGGTACTGCTCACCGCCCAGATAGACATGGGGCGTGGTGGAATCCTGCAGGATCGCCGCCGCCGCCGAGACCACCGGCACCAGCTCCGGGCCGATCTGGCTGCACAGCTCCGCAAGGAGCCGGGGCGAAAGATCTACGGGAGCCACGAAGGTCAGGTTCCGGTTGAGCAGAGCGGCCAGCGCCGCCGCGTTCTCGCGGGAGAGGCCGGTGCGGACCCGCGCCACACGGGTGCGGACGTAACCGGCTGTGGTGACGGCCAGAACCGCCGCCGCGCTGCGGCCCACCTGCACGACTTCGTAATGCGCGACGCACAGATCCTCGGCACAGGGGGTGCTGATGGCGGCCGTGCAGCCGCTGATGGCGGCCAGCGCCTTTGCCGCGCCCTGCGCGAGCTTTTCAGGCTCATGGTCAAAGCTGGCGAACACGGCATCCACCCGTGCACGGGTCACACGGTCCAGCGGCTGATCGTCGGTCAGCAGATTATCCAGATAATAACGGTAGCCCTTGGCGCTGGGCACGCGGCCCGCGCTGGTGTGGGGCTGCTCCAGCAGACCCAGCTTTGTCAGCGCCGCCATCTCGTTGCGCAGCGTCGCGCTGGAAACCGCCATATCAAAGTAGTTTGCCAGCACACTGCTGCCCACGGGCTCACCTTCGAGACCATACAGCGCCACGATCGCCTGCAAGACTCGCTGCTTGCGTGCATCCATCGTCATAGCGCCTGCCTCCTTTGTTTGCTTTTCGTTCTTTAGCACTCCATCTTCCTGAGTGCTAAGACCATTATATTCAATTTTCCGGCGCTGTCAATAGGTTCGCAGAAAAGTTTTGAAAGATTCACAAATTATACATCTCTCTCCAATCAAAATCGGCCAAGCCGGAAAATCGGATCAGCGTTTGCGCCGACTGGCGCACCGCCCGATTTTCCGGCTTGGCCTTCTTCCTTTATAATGTTATTCTTCCATTTGTTTGGCCAGAAACGCCGCCGCAACGGCTATCGCCTTTTGCTGGGCAGCGTCTGGCTGGGCGCTCTTGTCCTCGGTCAAAAGCCCCACCGCGCCGGTCACATCCCCCGCCGCGATGATGGGGCTGACGCAGAGCAGCACCCGCTGGGCCCCCTCGCAGGGCAGCAGGGTCTTCTCCGCCTCGCCCTCGCTGGCGTAGGGCTTGCGGCCGTCCATCAGCCTTTCCAGCGGCTGACTGACGCTGCGGTCGATGAGGTCCCGCCGCCCGGCACCGGACGCCGTGAGGATGCGGTCCCGGTCGCAGACGAAGGCCGTCAGTGCGAAACTCTTGCTCAGCGCATCGACGTACTGGGTCGTCACGCCGCTCAGCTCCCCCACCGGCGAATACTTTTTGAAGATGACCTCTCCCTCGCCGGTGGTGAAAATTTCCAGCGGGTCGCCCCGGCGGATGCGCTGGGTGCGGCGGATCTCCTTCGGGATGACCACCCGCCCCAGCTCGTCGATGCGGCGCACGATGCCTGTCGCTTTCATAGCACATTCTCCCTTTCTCTGTTCGGCGTTTCCTTTGCTCCCAGATTTCGTTTTCTGTGGTTATTTTGTGGTAAGAGAAGGAGAATTATTCAATCTCAGATTTTCTGCACCGCGCTTCGCACGTAGCACGTCTTCCGCCCGGCTCCAAGTTTTTCGATCACGCCCTCTTCCGCCAGCCGCTTCAGTGCATTTTCTGCCGACGATGCACCGACCCTCGGACAGGCCATCAGCACCTCCTGTTTTGTGAATTTCCCCAGCTTTTCCATCGCGTAATGCCGCACTACGTCATAGGCGGTGCTCTTTGCGCCCGTTTTTTCTGCCAGATCGACCCGGTCTTCAAATTCCCGGTAGCAGGACAGCAGCACCCCCAGCATATATTTGATAAACGGTGTCGGGTCGTTCTGCGCTTCATGCCAATTTTGGTCTGCGCGCGCCAGCGCATCATAATAGGAGTCTTTCGTATCCGCGATCGCTTTTTCAATGCTGATATACTGCCCCACCAGATAGCCGTTCTGGTACAGCATCAGCAGCGTCAGCAGTCGGCTCATCCGTCCGTTTCCGTCATGGAACGGATGGATGCAGAGGAAATCCAGAATAAAACAAGGGATCAAGATCAGCGGATCGGCCCACTCCTTTTCCAGCGCCTCACGGTAGGTCCTGCACAGCGCTTCCACCGCCCCCGGCGTTTCGTAGGGTTCCAATGGGCGGAACAGAACTGTCCGCTCCCCCGTCGGCAGGGTCATGTCGATCTCGTTCGGGGTCGTTTTGAACCGCCCGCCGTAAGACAGATTCGTAAACCGCAGCAGATCGCGGTGCAATTGCAAAATATAACTCGGCTCGACCGGGATATACAAATAATTTTCATGCACCAGATTCAGAACGTTCCGGTACCCCAAGATCTCCATTTCGTCGCGATTTCGCGGGGTGGTTTTGTCCTCCACCAACTGTTTCAGCCGGGCATTCGTCGTAATGATCCCCTCGATCCGGTTAGAGGCCTCCGTGCTCTGCACCTTTGCGATCTCTACGAGCCGCTCCAGCTCGGCTGGCTTTTGACGCAGATATAGCTCCTGTCGGCCCTTGCATTCGTGGATCTTTGACAAATAGGATACGATCTCGTTGTCCCACATCCTATTTTTTAAGTCCCAATAATCAAATGTCCGCATTTCTTTTGGCTCCTTTCTCCGAACGGGTTCTTTTTCTCCCAATTATACCACCGTTTTGGGAGAAAAATCAATTCATTGGGAGAAAAGTCCGCGTTTCTTTTTCTTCATGGTTCGGCCGGCCGGAACCTGCCGGCCACTTCCTGCGTCCTCCTTAGACCGAGAGCACCGCGCTCCGGCTGCTTCCAGTTTTTTGTTTGTCTTCATACATCCGCTGATCGGCAAGGATGCGCAGCTCCCGCACGTCGGCGCTGTCCGCCGGGTAACAGACCACGCCGCAGCTGGTGCTGATGTCGATGGTCTGCCCCTCCAGCACATAGGTCTGGCGGATGATCGATTTGATGGTTTCCATCCGCTGCGCACACCATTCTGCGTCCACTTCGCCGTTGACGATAAGGGCGAACTCGTCGCCGCCGATGCGGAAGGCGTAGTCCGTGTTCCGCACACAGCTCCGCAGCCGACCCGCCACTGCTTTGAGCAGTTGGTCGCCGACGTCATGGCCGTAAGTATCATTCACCGGCTTGAACCGGTCAAGGTCGAGGTAGAACAGCACAAAAGGCTCGCCCTGCTGTTCCTTTTCTTTCAGGGTCTTGTTGAAGCACCGCTCGTTGAACAGGCCGGTCAGGCCGTCGCTGTTGGCAAGGCCCTCCATCTTTTTGCGCTCGCTGGCCTCCGCACGCAGGGCGTGTTCCTTTTCCTCCACTTCCTGCCGGGCGTTGATCCGGACAAACCGCACCAGCGTGAACACAATGCCCGCCATCAATGCAATCAGCAGCAGGATGGTCGCCGTCTGGATCTTCCGCATCCCGGCGTCCACCACGCTCCGGTCCACGATGCCGACGATGCTCAGGCTCTGAAAACCCACCGGCTGATAGACCAGATAATAGCTCTTGCCCCCATAACGGTACGCCACACTGCCCCGGCCGCTGTTCTGCACGTCTTCGCGCATCTTAGCCAAGGCATTGGTGCTGACCTGTGCGTTCTGCTCCAGAAAATCAAACAGGTTTTCCATCCGGGGCTCGATCTCACTCTTCGGCTCTTCGGAGAGCATGATATCACCCGACGGATAGATGATGTAGCAATCGCTTTGGCCGTTGTAGGCGTGCCCGCCGATCATCTCTTCCAGCGTCTCGTTGTCGTAGCTGACAGCGATGCAGGTGTAGGTCTCGCCGTCCACTTCCACCGGCTCAATGGGTACCGTGAACACGACCCGGCGCTCCCCGCTTTTCATGGTATAGCTGCCCACACAGGGATGTCCGGTGGTGTACATTTCGGAAAATGCGCCCCAGATGTGCTTAGCCGAACCATGGCCGCTCTCGGCATCCAGATAGGTGCAGTCTTCGTTGAACAAGTACAGGCCGCTGTATTTCCATGTAGGCTTCTGTTGGTTGAACAGGCACAGACTGGCCCGGACCGCCTCCCCGTCGGCGTCATCCTGCAGGTTGCTGCCCCACTCGCTCAGCACGTTCCAGTTCCGCTGGGCGAACATGGTGAAGGTCTTGTCCACCTGCTCATAGGTCTCCAGCAGGTTTTTGGTGCTCTCGGTGTAAAACTGGTGCTGGACATAGATCATATACCCCACGATGCCCACCACAAGCACGGCAGCCAGCAGGATCGACAGCGTGATCTTCTCCTTGCTCCTCTTCATATTCTACGCCTTCTTTTGCGATGCTTCGTTTATTTTTTACTGCCTCAACTTTTTCTCGAAGGGCGGCTAAGATTTCTTTACCGTTTTTTCAATAAAAATTTACCAAAACCAGTGATTTTTGTCAATGGCATTTTTCCTGTTTTCCCGAAGGGACTGGTCGTTCTTTTCGGTTTATGCTATACTGGGATCGAATCCGGGACATCCCCGAACCAAGGAGCGTTTCATGCAACAGATCGTAATTTTAGGCGGCGGTGCTGCGGGTATGGCAGCCGCGCTGGCGGCGGCACAGGCGGCGGGCAGCGCGGCCCGCATCACCCTGCTGGACCGCAACCCCCGCTGCGGCAAAAAGCTGCTGGCAACCGGCAACGGCCGCTGCAACCTCGACAACACCGGCATCGCGCCGGAGTGCTATTTCACCGCCGACCCCAAGGCGCTGGCCCCGCTGCTGGCGGCGGTGGAGCGGAGCGCCCCGCTGGAGTGGTTCCGGGCGCTGGGCCTTTACACCCGCACCGACGAGGCCGGGCGGGTCTACCCTTACTCGAACCAAGCCGCCGATGTGCTGGCCCTGCTGGAAGGGCAGATGGCCCGCCTCGGCGTAGAGGTGCGGACCGGCTGCACCGTAAATACCATCAGCCAGAACCGGAACGGTTACACCGTCCTCTTCGACAGCGCCGAGCACAGCAACGAGACCCTCCACGCCGATGCCGTCATCTGTGCGCTGGGCGGCAACGCAGGCCCTCAGTTCGGCACCGACGGCTTCGGCACCAAGTTCGCCGCCCAGTGCGGCGGGAAGCTGGAGCCGCTCTACCCCTGCCTGACCGCCTTGCAGGTGGCAAAACCGAACAGATCCCTTGCGGGCATCCGGGCCAAGGCCGCAGCCTCCCTGCTGGACCTCGACCGGCACACCACCCTCGCCACCGAGACGGGCGAGGTACAGTTCACCGAATACGGCCTGTCCGGCATCTGCATCATGCAGCTTTCCGGTCTGCTGGCCCCCAAGCGCGGGCCCAAGCGCCCGGCCGTGGAGCTGGACCTCTTCCCCGCGCTGGACGAAGCGGCCCTGACGGCCCTGTTCGCGGGGCGGGTGTCCCTGCTGCCCGGCAAGACCCCCGCCGATTTCTGGACGGGGCTGCTGAACCCGAAGCTGGGCAAGGCGCTCTGGGCCGCAGCCCATCTGCCGGACAAGCCCCTGAACACCCTGCCCGATGCCACGTGGCAGGTGCTGGCCAACACCGCAAAGCACTGGCTCTTCGAGGGGCTGACCCCCTGCGGATGGAAACAGGCCCAGACCACCGGCGGCGGTCTGAGCCTGACAGAGCTGGAACCCAGTTTTCAATTCAAGGGCTGCCCCGGCCTCTACTTTGTGGGCGAAACGCTGGACTGCGCCGGAATGTGCGGCGGCTTCAACCTCCACTGGGCCTTCGGCAGCGGCATCACCGCCGGGCGGGACGCGGTGCGCTCGCTGTCAGCGGCGCGACATCCCGCCCATAAAAAACGCGGGCAGCGTAATTCCGGGTGATCCGTGCCACCGTGCCGGAAAGCCCCGCCACTCCCACGAGGTTGGGCAGCATCATCAGCCCATTGAACGTGTCGGACAGGTCCCACGCAAGGTCGAGCTTCATCACCGCGCCCACCACCATGATCCCCACGAACAAAGCCTGATACGCCCCGCCGGCCCGCGGCCCCAACAGGTAGCTGACCGCCTTGGTGCCGTACTGGCTCCATCCCAACACTGTGGAGTAGGCAAACAGTAAGATCGACACCGCGATGAACTTGGGCCCGAAGCTGCCGAAGACGGTGGAAAAGGCTTCGCCCACCAGCGCGGAACCCACGATCCCGGCGGCGGCGCGGCCTGTTTCCAGATCCACCAGACCCGACGTCAGGATGACAAGGGCTGTCAGGGTGCAGACCACAAGGGTGTCCGCAAAGACCTCGAACAGCCCCCACATCCCCTGCTGCACCGGCTCGGTGACGTTGGAGGACGAATGCACCATGACCTGTCTCTTATACACATCTCCGAGCCCACGAGACTGCAGCTAATCTCG